>Ga0268265_10000139_pt1 | contig 92561 bp, 75 predicted proteins | sample KBSSwiS52_FD_190355 | JGI IMG/M metagenome (GOLD analysis project Ga0268265, IMG submission 190355) | Switchgrass rhizosphere microbial communities from Kellogg Biological Station, Michigan, USA - KBS Switchgrass S5-2 (SPAdes) (version 2) | ecosystem: Host-associated > Plants > Roots >... | reverse complement strand
CACGGGCAAGGCCCAGGCGGGAGTTCGAGACTATCCCGTTCCCCGGCGCAAGCCGGGGCCCAGGAGTCACATGCTCGACGTGCCCAACTCCTGGGCCCCGGCCTCCGCCGGGGAACGGACAAATCATACCGAACTCTTGCGCCATCACCCCTGCACGCCATAGCGGCGCATCTGCGGCGGCTGCCGCGTTTCGCTGTATTTCCGCTGTTTAAACAGCGGATGGTCCGCAGATCGCAGGAGCGACATGCGGCGTGTTCGCGCCTGTTCGAAGCATCGGGCACCGGCATGACACAGACGACGAGCTTGCGGCATCGCGACGGCCGGCGATCGGATTGCGCGAACGGTGGCGTGATCGCGGGATCGGCTCTCCGCCTGTATTTTCCTGTTAAAAGCGAAATCTCGGCTGATCACGGACGTGGTTTGGGACAGCTTCACCGGCTTCGGAAATGCGCGACGCTGGTGTGTAAGGGGCGGCAGCGTGGCACCGTCGCGACGATCTGCTGCGGCATCGCGCGAGCGGCGGGACGAACGCACGTTTCGCCGTTTTTCGGCTGCATCAACAGCGGGCATTCGTCGCTCCCTCACCGGCACGAAGGAACATAGCACGAACGTCGCGACATTGCAAATTTCGGGCGCCATATAATTCGCCCATGTGCCGCCGATCGGTCAGGCGCGCCGCGCGGAACTCAACGGGAATGGCGGCGAACGGCGGACGACCTGATCCGTTTCATGCAGACCGTGGAGCGTGACGGGCAGCGCTTCACCGCCGAGCAGATCACCCACTTCGTCCACAGACGGGAAATTACGCCTGCCCCAGCAGTTCGCTCACCAGTGAGGGCTGCTTTGCGATCATGGCGAGCAGGACGCGGGCCGGGCCAGTGGGGCGACGACGACCATGGTCCCAGTTGAGCAGCGTGCCCTTGGCGACGCCGATACTGCGGGCAAAAGCGGTTTGCGACAGGCCTGTGCTGGCCCGGATCGCCGCGACATCGACGGCGGGCCCCGCCACATGGTGGACGCGCGCGCCGGTCTCCGGGCCGTCCGCAAAAGCCAATGCTTCGACGAGGCCTTGCCGGATGCTCTCATAGGCATTCATCGTCTGTCTCCATAGCGTGCCAGCAATGCCTGGCCCATAGCGATGAGCGCCGCTTGCCCGGCCATGCCCAGATTATCCTTCTCGTTCCTGGCGAACACGGTGGCCAGGAAGATGGGCAGATGCGTGCCGCCGAACACATGGATGGTCCGGCAGCTGCCGCTCTTCCCGCCGCCCCAGCACCACGAGATCGCACACTTCGTCCGCAATGCTGATCTTCGCCGCCGCCGAGACCGCCAGCCGCAGCTTCGCCAACACGATGGTGCTGTTGTTCGAGCATCCCGACATCATGGACAAGGTGCGGCGCCACCGCGGCCTGATCCCGAAGGCGGTGACCGAGACGATGCGGTTCGATCCCGTCGTCGGCAACCTCGCGCGGATCGCCGCCAGGGACATGGAGGTCTGCGGCACGGTCGTCCCCGCCCGCACCGCAGTGACCGTATCGATCAGCGCCGCCAACCGCGATCCGCAAGTCTGTAAACCGCCCGACGAACTGTGCCTGGAACGGCCGATGCACCCGGTACTGAGCTTCTGCTTTGGCCCGCACATCTACATGGGCATGGACATCGCACGGATCGAGATGGAGGCGGCGCTGGATCTGCTGCTGGACCTGCCGGAACTGCGGCTGGATCCGGATCGGCCGAGCCCGGTAATCCCGGGGCTGTGGTGACCGGATGCGATCCATGCTGTTTGGGATGTTGGAAGGGGTGTTGGTGGATTGATGGTTCTGTGCCGTTGGATGTGAGCGGTAGATGCCAGGTCAAATCGAGATCTGGTGGGGCTGTGCTTTGAAAAACTCCAAGTCAGCCAAGGTTCAAAGTCGACGGCGCCTATGCGCCCGTTAGCGATCCCGAAAGCCGTCGTTCGTTCATGTGCTCATCGCGGCCCCAGTGGAACGGCAACAGCTGGGACTTTGCGGTCATTCCCGTATTGGGCCGCAAACGGCGGCTTCCAACCGAACACCGGACTTTCCGTAAATGAGCAGGCGACGGCAGGGAATGGGAACAGCTGGCCGATAGGCGACTGGCGGGTTCGAGATAGCTGACCGCGGAAAGCTGCCCTTCGTGCAGATCGCCGCTGACGAACGCAGATCTAGCGATTGATCGCCCCGCATTCACAGGCTAGTGACATTCTTCTCTAAGAAAAATCGGCGATGTGGTCGTCCAGAAATCGAATGATACTCTCGCCGTGGAGCGAGACAGAGACCGCTCTTTCTGCCATTGGTATCGCCATATCAATATCGTGGTAGACTATAAATTGCTCTAGTTCACCGTACCTCCACTCGTTCGCACCGGTAAAACGCAGACATCCGTAAGCGTATATGAGGTCCTGAATCGATTTTTCTCGAAAGGCTGCGACCTCGCCACCTGGGGATTTGAGAGCTTTTAATATCGACACGATCGACATTTTCGCTTGGTCTTCATTCAACTTAAAGGGGCTAGACCAGGGCGCGGCGGTAGATGGAACGCTCACAGTCCGTGCGATGTCCGAAATATCGCCAACATCAATGGTGAGATAGTTATGATCTTGGTCCTGTTTGTCCATGATCACGGCGATCCTAAATTCACTTTGCTCACAGTATTTGGCCGGCTTGCTGTATGGATCGTGACTATGGAAATCACCGAAGTGGGACGCATCAAACTGATTACTTGAGTTCACGTAATTGACGGGTCGGCCGTCGAAGCCCATCGAGCGAAAATTTAGGTATTTTGTCTCCAGCGCTTTGCCCAAGCGATTCATGAACGCGTTCATATCGTATATTTCGATGCATGCATCGTATCGATACGGGCTTTTAGAATTAGCCATGGCATCAATCAGCTTTGGGAGATGGCCTACGGATAACGAGAGGCAATATCCGTAAGAATGCATAATCAGATTCGAGTTTCTTATGTAAACGCCATGTCCAGAAAGAGAGTCAAGGCGGGTAATCGCTCTAGATTCTTGCCGGTCGCCAATCCATTCATCCCCGGTGATAATCTCCAGCAGACTATAAGTATCAAAGCCCCCGAGGCGTAGAGAGCCTCGCAGGAAGTAATCAACGTGTTCTTTGCTCAGGAATTTGTAGAATTTTCCATCGAATCTAGAGATCATGTTATTGCTTGCTCCACGCTGCAATCTCTCCATCGTACGACGGGGTGGAGCAATAAGTCCAGCGCACGTTTGCTCTCGGCTTCCTTTAGGCCGAGCAGCTCGCGCTTTGCGTAGCGAGCCGGCTTGGCCTTGCCGCGGGGCGATCCATAAGACCTTCCTCCGCGACACGCGCGATTTGGGCCGCGCGACAGCTGATACCCATCCAAGCCTTATGATTGGTCGCACCGGCGCGGAGTTCTGTGCCGAGATCGCCGGCCGAGGAGCATAAACCGCGTGCGGATGACCGGTGTTCAAGTGGCCGACCGCGATCCACTCGAGCTTCGTCCCAAGGCCCTCTTCGACGCGTAACGCGTTGACGCCGCGACGGCCAACGCGGCGTTACTGTAGCTTCGGCTGACAGAACGAGCGGCAGCTTTCGGGAGCTGCGACCGAGGCGCGGAACAGCGTCGTGCACTGGGCGCATTGCCGATCGTCCGGTTCGGGCGACGGCGACGGCAAATCTTCTCAAAACGGGTCATTCGCCACCGTCACCTTGTACGACCGACTGTGGTCCTGAGCCGCCAGGCGACCTTGCGCCGACCCTCGTTCTTCTGTTGGCCTGATTCTCAGGGAAAGCGAAAAATCCTCAAACCCGCCCGGGGTTTTGCCTCTATTACGCATCCCTTCCCCCAGCCCAATAGGCGATCGGGACAACGCCAAGGGAAGTCACGCCTACAACAGCTTGGGGTTCGTGCCCGAGTGGAGCTCCTCGGTATCGGCGGACGAATTGCCTGATTCTGCCCCGTCGCCGGGTCCGGAGGCCGGACCGTCATCGGGTGCTTTGACAACCGGGCTTGGCTCTTTCGGTACTGCGCCAATCACAGGGGGATAAGTGACGGGGCGCGGCGATATAGGATTGGGAGCCGGGGTAACGAACTCACTGCTCATCAGTGCCGCCCGCTTGGCCCCAACGAAATCGGCGAAGACGCCAATGATCGACTTCGCTTCGACACTCAGTGCCGTCATCTCGGTCCGGGAGCGCGCGTGAGCGCGGAACTCTAGCTCGCGGGCCACTGGAAACAGGTGTGAGGCATTCTGCTCCTTCGCGAAGAACTCCGCGATGATCCCGGCGCGCACCTCGGCGAACATCTCCTCAAGCGCGTCGCTGGTCTGGCGGGCGATTACCCGACCGTTCTTCACGCCTTTCGAGATGACGGCGAGTACAGTATCGATGCTGGCTTGAACCCTATTGTCGCCCGCGTCTCCATAGGTCACGCCCGAGTAGAGCAGGCGGTTGCGCATAGCGGGATCCTCAAAAGCCAGCTTCTCTAGCGCCGCGTCCAGCGCCATGCAGGCCAAAGCGGCAGACAGGAACGCGCCGCGAAGTGCCTGCTCCCGGTGCTGCGGGCGCGTGGCGGCGCGTTCCGCGAAGAAGCGGAAGGAGCTAATGGCCTTATTAAAGGCAGGATAGGGCGGCAGGCTAACCACGGCGGACTTCGCCATCGTGATCTGCTTGATCCAGTCACCGTCCTGCTTCTGCCCGGCGTACGACTGGATGCTTGAGATCAGCTCTTCGAGGCTGAGACGCTCCTTGAGCACATCGTCGCCGCCCGACCAACGGCGGAGGAAGGCCGCTGTCAGGAGCGCGACCTTCTGCTGCTGAGCGAAGCGCGTAACCTTCGCATTTGTGTCCGTGGTGGTAACTACCGCCCGGTCGCATCCGAGCGCAAGTTGCATGCCCCGAGCCCACATCACGCGCTCAAAGGCCTTGGGCGACTTCTTGTCCTTCACGTCCACGAGGGCGCGGGTCCGCACGCCGCCGCCCTGCCGTCCGTACAGCCACACGTCGACGTCGGTGATCTCTTCCTCCTCGAACTGGATGGAGACACTCCGGATCGCAACGAAGCCTTGCCGCGCAAAGTAGGCTCGCGCCAATTCCTCAAGACCCGCACCCTTCGCCAACGCCGTCATCCCCCACTCCTCAAGCGGTCCAGCGCGTCGTGGACGAACCGCTTGTCAGCAATGTCATTTCTCGCACGTACCTCGCTTCTTGCCGCGTGAGGACCCTTGAACGCCCGCGCCGGCGAGCCGTCCATGAGTACCGCCTCTTGAGACGCAGCGCCACCCCGGACAATCGTAAGTGCCAGGTCGCCAACATCCTTCTTGAGCAGGCGCATGGTGTACCGGCCATAGCTCTTCTCATTGACTTCGACGACTTGGCGGGCTTCGAGTTCGCGATAGTCCTCGCCAATCGCGCGGATACCGCCAGCGCGGGCGGCTAGCTCGTCACCTCGCACCAACGCACGGATGAGCGCCTCCGGCATAGTGATTTGGCCACGAGTATAGCTGCTGCGGGTCTGCCCGTAGGTGAGTGAGGCGATCAGTGCCTTTGCGTCGTCGATGGGATCCTCCTCGAAGGGGCGCCCATACTTCTGGAAGTCGTTGGGGGAAGCGACGTAGCCAACAGACTCGGTGCTGTTGCTGACCTCCATGCGGTCGAAGAGACCCACGCTGACCAGCCGCTTGTAGAGGTCGGCGCCGAGCATCTTCTCGACGTCAGCGTCGTAAAGAGCGCCGTGACGACTCAGCTTGTCTTGGACCTCGGACAGGCGAGTACGTTCGTCGGCATTGAGCTGCTCCAAGATCCTGTGGGCCTTCTGAGCGTACTTACCATCGCGGAAGGTATGGGAGTTGAAGAGGATGCCGTGGCCGCGCTCCCCCTCCTCGTCGATCAATGCTGTGCTCTTGGACAAATCGACGAGAGAAGTTGCGTCCGCCTTCTTGAGCTTGTGCGTGTCGGAGATGTACTCCTCCGCCTCGGCGCGCTTCACAGGCTTGCCCGAGACGCGCTCCGACAGGTCGATGATTGCCTGCTCGTCAGCGCTCGGAACCTGGTCGTCGAAAATCTCGGCGGTGGCTTCGAGGACCGCCTGCGTTGTGGCGCCCAGCACGGCTACCGAGCCATCGGAAGTCACGTCGATCCGCCCGGCATCCTTCAACACCTGCAAGCCCATCTGGCGGGCGGGCTTGTCGATGCCGTTGAGCTGACAGGCCTTCTCGACCGTCTGCTTCGAGATGGTGAAAGTTCTGGCCTCGTCAGAATGACGGCGTAGCAAGTTGTACAGTCGGCCTATTTTGCCCGAGTACGAGACGTTCTCAAGGCGCGCGGCCCCCGCGCCAGAATAGCCGTCCAGACTCTTCGACTGAGCCAGTAGCCAAGCCCCCTTCGTCTTCTTTTCCATTTTGAATGGGGTCCTGCCCCCTCCCTGCTTGACAACGGAAGGTAGGAATGCCGATCAGGAAATGCCAGTGGTTTCATCTATACCGCGTTATAGGTCCTCGTCCGCCGACCCAAGGCGCTACGTCTGGTTTCGCCAAAGCGGGGGACAGAACCTGCCGACGCCGTTGGCGCTGTCGAGCGGAAATGGCACTTTGCGGATCGCGCTGCCGTCGGCCGGGGCGTGATCGAGGCTGCGCTTCCGGCGGAAGCGGCTGCGATCGCGGCCATGGTCGCTGAACCAATTGCGAGCATCATGGCCTCGCATATCCCCGCTTGCGGCGAACGGTGATGCCGAGCCGAACAAGCTCGGCCGGCAGCAAGACTGCCCGGAGCAGTGCGACCGGCGGCGTGCCCGAAAGCGCCAAGAAGGCTCGGTCGTAGATCGCAACGCAGCGCCGGTGGTCAGGCGCGAGTTGACGACGATTACCGTCGATATCGGTCATCTCGGCATTCACCGCTTCCGAAAGAGCCTAGCCCGACGTGTGAGGGCGAGCACCCTTCGCATCCGTGTCGATCCCGACCTCGTAAGCGGTGGCGCCGCGCAGATCGAGCGGCGTCGACGCTCGAATCGAGTCGATCGAGGTCACGCATAATTGCTCCCGATGCGGCCGATAGAGAAAGCGCCGCGCCTTGCCTTCGAACCGGTCGCGAACGACGGCTTCCGCAAAGGCGGTCGGGAAGTCGTCGGCGGCATAGAGCATGCGAAAGGCACCCGACGGACTCGAGAAGCGGCTCTGCCCGAAGCCCGCGCTGGCAGGCGTCGCGCGATGCCGGCTCGGCAAGATGCGCGGCCAGTCGGCGAGACGGGACTCGATGACCCATTCGCGAAGACTGGACGCGACGATCTTCACGCGTAGTCGAACGCGCCTTCCGCCGCGCTCTTGACCAGCGCGACGTCACCGTCACGCAGCGTGTCGATCGGCGGCTTGCCTGCGGTCATCCGATTGGGAGCGACCAGCCATTCCCCATGTCTCTTCGGGCGACGTGAACAGAGGCGCGATAACATCGAGGCCCTGGACGGGTCGGCGCCGTTCAAACTGTCGAAGCGGGTAGAGGAAATTGCGCAACCCCTTTCGCAAGGCGATGATCTTGTTTGCCTTGCCCCAGTTATCGAGCGTCCCGCGCGCGATCTCGAGCCGGGTCACCAGTTCCCCGGCGCCGACGAGATCGCTCTCGACCCAGTCCGCGGCGTCTTCATCCACCGTGATCGCGTCGAGCAACCGGCCGCCTGCCGCGGCCGACACGATTGGGCCGATGCCGCTACCCCGCAGAACCTTGTCGTTCGGCGTGGTCGGTGGCGTCACCGGCTTTCGCTCACCTACTCGTGTGGCCTTGGCGTGTGTGGCCTTGGCGGACGGCGGCACCGGGACCTTCAATGTCGCGGCAAGCGCGAGCAGGCCCGCCATGTCCATTCGGCCGATCTTGCTTTCGATCGCCTTGGTTAGTGCGGCTTTTGCCGGCTGTTCCTGCTTCATGGTTTCCATGATCCGTTCTTCGCTAGGCAGAATAGGCAAGTTAGGCAGAATGTTCAATAGTCGGGCAAGGTGGTGGCTCACCCCAGGCGTGGCCGTGCTCAAGGCAAGGCTCGGAAAGCAATTTCGGTAGGCTGGTGTCTGAGGGGGTAACAGCGGCAAAAATCCGGGCGAGAGTTCGACGATATCCTGGGTCCCGGCGTTCGCCCATGGGCGCGAACACCGACGAGCGGAGTGCCCGAATCTCCCCCTGCCGTCATCCCGTGTCGGGATCCATAAACGCCGAATCCTCAAAACAGAAACAGCTCTGGACACCCTGAGTTTATGGATCCCGAAACGAGTTCGGGATGAGGGAGAGGGAGGAAATATCGGCGAATAGTGGCTAAACGTAGCACCTATTGGCGTTCGCCGGGGAATACGAACCTTTGCTGCCCGTACTTTTGCCGCTATTCTATATGCCAAAATGGCTCCCCAACGCGGGGAAGACGGCTGGGGGGCGTGGTGGTTGCGCGATCATGCCCTCTCCCGATTGCCCTGCGCACGCCTGATGCCAATCTTTCATCGGCCAACGCATCAGCCTACGATACCCCCGAAAGGATGGCTGACATGCGCTTTGGCCTGATCGCCGCCGCAACGCTGACGTTCACCGCGTGCGGGAGCCGGGAGGACGCGGCGGATGCGCCATCCGCCGGAAAGACCGAGGCGCCGCCCTCGCCTTCGCCGTCGACGCTGCCCGCCGCGCCAGCCGCGCCAGCCGCGCCAGCCGCGGCGCGAAGCTGGACGCTGCAGTCGAGCGACGAAGGGACCGCGCTGGTCCTGCAGCCGGTGAAGGGGAGCGCGACGATCCGGCTGTTCTGTCCCGCGCGGCAGAACCGGCTGCTCGTCAACATTCCCGGCTTCCGGCCGATCGGCAGCGAGGAGCGGCTGTCGTTCGGCAGCGGCGGCGAGGTCGTGGCGCTGGTCGCCGACACGCGCGGCGACGCGCAGCGGGGCGGCGTGAGCGGGACCGGCGCGGTTCCGGACCGGCTCGCGGTGCTGGTCGGCGGCCGGCTGTCCGCCAGCTATGGCGCGCAGACGAGCGGGCCGCATCCCGCCCCGCCGCAGGACCTGGCGCGCGGCTTTGTCGCCGCCTGCCGCGAAGGATCGGGCGCAGCGGTGGCGGGCGTGCCGCCTGCGAGCGTAGCCGGTGGTTGCCTGATGCAGGACGGCGAGCGGCTGCGCGTGACTCGGTACCGGGCGATCGGCACCGAACCGTTCTGGGGCGCGAAGATCGAGGGGCGCTGCGTCACCTATTCGCATCCTGAAGACCAGGACGGCACGCGGATATGGACCCGCCATAGCGACGGGACCGACGGCGATCGCTGGTCGGGCGCGCTCGGCGGGCGGCTGTTCGAACTGCGGATCCGGCCCGCGCCGGGCTGTTCCGACGGCATGTCGGACACGGTGTATCCGCTCGCCGTCGATCTGATCGTGGGCGGAGAGCGACGGAGCGGCTGCGCGGCACCGCTGTGATCGTTCCTTTGCCGCGGCGCCTCGCGGCCTCCGGGCGTTCGCCGGGCGACCCCGCCGAAACATATCGCATTGCAGCACCATCGCTTTTCCGTCCGGAGTCCCTATATGGGGTCCATCGCTGGCAGTTCCGTTCGTAGGCGCCCGCGGCTGAGAGACCATCGCGCTCCCGCTTACCTGCACGGGAGACTGAAGATGGAACTCGTCCACCTCAAACATCGACACGCGGTTTCGCTGATGCACGCCGACGAGTCGGCATCGTCCGAGGGGCGGATCGCGCATCGCGGGCTGGCGGCCGGCTATGCCGCGCGGATCGCAGTGCTGCAGCAGCAGGCGCTGACCGCCGCCGAAACGGCGCGTGCGGCCTGAATGGCGAAGGAAGAACTGGTCACGCTCGACGGGATGATCGAAGAGATCCTGCCCGATGGCCGCTTTCGCGTGCGGCTGGAGAACGAGCATCGCGTCATCGCCTACACCGCCGGCAAGATGCGGCGCTATCGGATCCGCTCGCTGGTCGGCGATCGCGTGCAGGTGGAGATGACGCCCTACGACATCGACAAGGCCCGGCTGGTCTATCGCGAGCGCGTGGCGAGCTATGGCCCCGGCCAGCGGCGAGGATTCCGGCGATGAGCGACAAGGCAGCGGCACCGGCAGCTGATGGGCAGGCGACGAGTGGACAGGCGACGGGCGCCCGCCCCGAACGCAAGAAATTCCCCAACAAATTCACCACCGCCCGGCTCTCGCGCGATGCCGCCGAGCGCCAGAGCAAGGTGACGCGGATGGCGTGGGAGCAATTGGGCGGCAAGGACGGCGCGACCGCCTTCCTCAACACGCATGACGATGCACTGGGCGGGCGTCCGCTCGACCTCGCGGTCGGCAGCGCCGCCGGGCTGGACGCGGTCGAACGCGCGATCGCCGACAAGCGCAGCCGTCTGAAGCCGGGCGGCTGAGCGCCCTCGCCACCGATCTGCCGGCCGCCGCCCGGCTGTGGCCCGGCGCCCGCCCGCCGCAGCGACCGACGCCGGCGCTGCTGCTGGCGCATGCGACGCTGCAGCGCGGGATCGACTTTCTCGGTGCGGGGCTGTGCTTTCCGGCCCGCGCGGTGCCGCGCGCGATCGACGGGCCGTGGCGCGCGAAGACGATCGGCAACGGGCTGCGCGAACTCGATCGCTTCCTCAACATCCTGATCGGCGAGGTGGCCGCCTGCCACGGGCTGGCGATGCACCGGGACGAGCGCAACACCGCCAACAAGCTGACGCGGTTCCGCGCCGCGCTGCGCCTGCCCGATCCCGACCATGACCGGCTGCGCGCGATCGGCCGCACGCGCGCCTGCCTGTTCCACTGCGGCGGGATCGTCCGCCGCGCCGATCGCGCCGGCGGGACGATGATGACGACCGGGTGGCTCGACCGCGCGGCCGAGGCACCGACGCTGTGGAAGGTGCCGGTCGGCGGGGCGCTGGTGGTCACGGCGCGTGAACTCGGCGAACTCTGCCAATATTATGACGGCATCGCCCGCAGCCTGATGATCCTGCACCCGGGCATGGCGTAATCTTTTGTTCGGACTGCGGCACTACCGTCGGGCGCTATGGTCGATGAAACGGATCTGGACGCGGCGGTCCTCTCGGGTGTGCTGACGTCGGCGCAGGCCGAGCGGCTGCGCAATTTCTCGGCCGAACGGCGTGGCGCGCCCGCAGCCGATGAAGAGCGGTTCGGACTGGTCGGGGGACTCGCGGATATCATGACCGCGGTCGGCCTCGGCCTGCTGCTGGGTGCGGCGCTGGTCCTGCTGTACTCCATAACGCCGATCGCAGCGATGCTACTGGTGCCGTTGACGTGGCTGCTGGCGCGGCACCTGACGGCGAAGCGCCGCCTGACGCTGACGAGTTTCGTCCTGTTTGGCGTCTATGTCCTGGCAGTCGGTATGTCGTTGCTGGCGCTCGCATGGATGGTTCAGCCACCCAGCGCGGTGTCGATCACGCACTTACCCACGAATCCGCTCGGCACCACGGCGTTGCAGGGCGTCTTCATCGCCAGCGCGACGACAATCGCTTGTCTGACGTGGTGGCGTCGCTTCCATCTGCCGATCGCCTATGCAGCCGCGGTGGTGGCCGGGATCAACGTGATTACCCATCTGATGCGGATTGCCGTGCCGGAGGCCGCGACGGCATCGGTCAGTCTCTATCTTCTGATCACGGGTGTCGCGATGCTGGCGCTCGCGATCTGGTGGGATCTCAGCGACATCCGTCGCGAAACGCGCCGCGCCGACGTCGCATTCTGGCTTCACGCGATCGCAGGCTATCAGATCGCCGGCGCCAGCTTTCGGCTGATTTTCGGCGTCGAAGGTAATCCGGAAGGGTGGGAGAGGCGCTTCGCCTTCTCTTCACTGCCGCCGGACGCGATCGGCGCGGTCTTCGCCCTGCTGCTGTTCACTGGCTTCTGCGCCGTTGCGCTCGCGCTCGACCGGCGCTCGCTGGTGATGTCGAGCCTGATCTTCGTGCTGCCTGCGCTGGCACGCATGACCGGTCTCGAAGGAACGCCAGCCAATCTGATCGCGGCGATGGCGCTCGGCACGCTGCTCCTGTCGATCGCAACGTTGTGGATGCCGCTCCGCGCGCTGATCCTCGGCCGGCTGCCGATCGCGCTCCGCGCGCAATTGCCGCGCACGTCGCTGGTCAACCATGGTCCGCGCCCGGTTCCCTGAAACGTCCGGGCGTCTTCCTCCCCCTCCCTGAAAGGGAGGGGTGGGTTGCGAGGCAGAGCCGAGCTTGCCGCGTCAACGGCAAACGGCGCCGAAGCCGGCATCGAGCCGGCTCCGGCGCCAGACCCACCCCCTGCCCCCTCCCTTTCAGGGAGGGGAGGAAATCTGCAGAAGCGCCAACTTAGCGCCTATGCGCTTTCGCGGGGCGGCCGTTCACCGTACCAGTTCATGCTCGACGATATCGGCGAGATCGCGCAGGCGGGCGCGGTCGTCGGGGGTGAAGTCGCGCGGGCGGATGTCGATCAGGCACAAGGTCCCGGTGCAGGCGCCCTCGGGCAGGAACACCGGCGCGCCGGCGTAGAAGCGGACATGCGGGGCGCCGACCACCATCGGATTGTCGGCGAAGCGATGGTCGTGGAGCGCATCGGTGACGACCAGCAGCTCGCGCGCCGCCACCGCATGCGCGCAGAACGAGGCCTCGCGCGACGATTCGCGCAGATCGGTGCCGACGCAGGATTTGAACCACTGGCGATTGGCATCGACCAGCGACACCAGGGCCACCGGCACCCGGAACAGGGCCGCCGCGATCCGCGTCACGCGATCGAACCGCTCCTCGGCGGGCGTATCGAGGATGCCGAGCGCGTGCAGCGCCGCCAGCCGCGACTCTTCGTCGACCGGCAGTTCGGGCCGCACCCACTGGAACTGGCTGCGCATCAGCGCGGTGCGGATGCGCGCGCGGGCGAATTCGCGCGAGAAGGGGCGCTCGATCCAGTCCGAATCGTTCGGCAGATCGAGATCGAACGGCTTGGCGGCCGAGCTCGCGACGATCATCGGCGCCGACGAATCGCCCTCGGCCAGCGCGACGCCGATCGCACCCGCCCCCGCACCGGTCACGCCCTTGGGGCAATGATCCTCGTCGACGATGACCAGAGACGGGCCGTGCGCGGCGTCGAGCGCGGGCATCGCGGCCGCGCTGTTGGCGAACGCCATCGGCAGATCCTCGTCGGCCAGCGCCAAAGCGAGCGGATCGTCGCGTTCGAGCGCATCGGTGAACACGAGGATCAACGGCGCCGATTGCGCCGGCGCGGGTTCCGCCGCCGCTTGATCGGCCATGGCGGCCGGCAAAGCGGCAGCCTCGACCGCGCCTTCGACGCGCAGTTCCAGCCCCTCGGCGGCGGCGATGATGTCGAGCGGCATGCCGCCGCCGTCGATCGACCGCAGTTCGACCAGCAGCGCATCGATCTGATCGTCGGTGCGGTTGGGATCATGGTGGCTGAACGCGAGCCGCTTCACGCCGGCGGCGCGGCACAGCATCGCGGCATAATGCGGCGTGCTGTGCCCCCAGCCCACCTTCGATTCATATTCGGCCGGGGTATATTGCGCGTCGTGGATGACGAGATCGGCGCCGCGCATGAACAATTGATGATCGAGATCCTGGCCGTGGATCGGCCCCGACGCCGCCGCCAGCGCGCGCGCATGCGGCTCATGATCGCAGGCATAGACCAAGGTGCCGCCGTCGCACTCGATGCGATAGGCGACGGTCAGTGCGGGATGGTTGAGGAAGCGCGTGGTGATGCGGATGTCGCCGATCGCGAAACTGCCCTCGCCGATGTCGTGATAGCTGACGTGCGAGCCGAATGCGTCGGGCGTGACCGGGAAATAGGTGAACTCCATCTGCCCGGCGAGAGTCTCGCGCAGGCTGTCGCCGAAACCGTGCGGCGCATAGAAATCCCAGCTGTTGCCGGGCACGAACAAGGGCGCGAAGAACGGGATGCCCTGGATATGGTCCCAATGGGTGTGGCTGATCAGGACATGCCCGGTCAGCGGACCGCCGCCCTGCGCCATCAGCGCGCGGCCGAGCTCGTGCGCGCCGGTGCCGCAATCGAGCACCAGCAAGGTGCCCGAATCGGAGATGATCTGCACGCAGGACGTGTTGCCCCCGTAGCGGACCGTGGTCGGTCCGGGCTTCGGAATGGACCCTCTCGTCCCCCAGAAACGCACCAGCATGTCTTACCCCGCCGCCAGTTTCGGCTATCATGCGGGATATTGGCGGAAAGCTCCAGCGTTTGTGAACGACCGGTTTAGACGAAGAAACCTGCCACCAGAGTGCTTCAAATGGGGACAAAGGCAGCCTCACCGATCCGGCGTGCCACAACGGCGCCATCATAGTTCACCGTCCGCGATCGGCCATCACCGAAAGTCTTCCGAAGCAACCGGGGACTCGCCGCATTCCTTTTCGATATGGTCTACCGGACGCCAAGCGCGTGCAAGGTCCCACGGGATGCGCTACCGCCGACACCGGCAGGACGGGAGACCCACCATGTACGAGATCGCGCCGGTTCTGGCGGCCGCCATTGCCTTCGTCGGCACCCATTTCCTGCTGTCGCACCCGTTGCGCAAGCCGCTGGTCGATGCCGTGGGCGAGCGCGGGTTTCTCGGCCTCTATTCGCTGGTCGCCGCCGCCAACCTCGTGTGGCTGGTGCTGGCGTATCGCGCCGCGCCCGACACCGCGCCATATTGGCCGGTCGGCGACGGGCTGTGGGCGGTCGTCACCGTCGTGATGCTGCCGGCATCGATGCTGATGCTGGGATCGCTGATCCGCAATCCGGCCCTCCCGAATCCGGGAGCGGCGAGCGCGGTGCCGGCGGCGGCGCGCGGGGTGTTCGCGATCACGCGGCATCCGATGATGTGGGCGTTCGCGCTGTGGGGCGCCTGCCATATCCTCGCCTATCCGGTCGCCGCGAACATCGTCGTGGCGGGTGCGATCATCATCCTCGCGCTGGCCGGCGCGGCGCTGCAGGATCTGAAGAAGGCGACGCTGCAGCCGGCGACGTGGCCGGCGTGGCAGGCGATGACGAGCTATTGGCCGTTCGCGGCGATCGCGGCGCGGCGGGCGCGGTTCGGCGGGTTCGGCATGCACACGCTGGCGGGCGGCGTGGTGCTGTGGCTGGGCGCGACATGGGCGCATATCCCGCTGTCCGGATGGGCGGCCGGAATCTGGCGCTGGATCGTGTGAACGGGCGGCGCACGGCACGCCCACCACCGAAACTTGCAATCGCCGGCGCCGGTGAATCGGCCTATCGCCGACGCGATCGAACCGCTTGAAAGACCGCGCATGGCAACGCCCGGAAATGCCGACGACCCGTTCGGCTGGTAGCGCAACTGGTCGTTCTTCGGCGCGCCGCAGTCGCTGACCCAGTCGATCCTGCCGAACTGGTCGCTGATCAGCGCGTCCGAAGCGAATTCGAGCGCGCCCGAGACCGAGCGCCGGATCGTCGCGCAGGACAGCTATGGCCGCCAGATCGGGCGGATGATGGACGCCGTCGAGGTGCTGATCGCCGAGCGCCCGCCCGGCGCGCCGCACGTGCCGGCGTTCGCGGACCTCGCCGAACTGAAGGCGCGCATCGACGCGGTAAAGCGCGAAGGTGCGACCGAGCGGCTCGACCGGGTGCGCCAGGACCTGGCGACGCTCAAGGCCGACAACCGGCCCGAATATGACCGGCAGGTCGCGGCGTTGCGCGCGCTGATCGGGGATTGAAGGCTGGAGCGATAGCGGTACAGCGGGTGCCCTCCGACAAAGGCCCCGAAGTGCCCCCTGCCCCAGACCTCGCCATCCGCCTGCGCCGCGCCGCGTTCAACCGGGCGCTGGCCGAGACCGACGTCAACGCCATCGCCCCCATCCTCGCGCAGGACGTCATCCTCATCACCGGCACGGACAGCGCGGTCATCGCCGGGCGCAAGGCGCAGCTCCTGACATGGAAGCGCGAATTCGCGGCACCGACGCGGACGATCTACACTCGCACGCCCGAGACGATTCTCGCCTCGCCGGTCGAACCGATCGCGCTGGAGCACGGCCATTGGCAAGGCATCGCCGCGACCACCGGCCAGCCGCTCGCGTCGGGCGCCTATACCGCCAAATGGCGCCTGATCGGTACGGATTGGGTGATCGAGGCCGAAATCTACCTCACTTTGGCGTGAGCGGGGCGTTGTCCGGGGCGCAGGCAAGGCAGGCAGGCGGCTTCGGGCCGATCAGCGCGCGCGCTGCGGGTAGATCGTTTCGCCGCGCCTGAGCATGTGGACGAAATTTTCGATCTTTCGCTGCCGGCCGGCCGCCGTCTTCATGTTGTGGGTGCGGAATGCGAGGGCGAAGCGGTTCTGTTCGGTCAGCGTCGCGAGCATCGCTTTCGCCTTCGGTTCGGCGTCGATCGCGGCCTGCAGATCGTCGGGGATCGCCATGCCCTTGCCGCTGCCATAGGCGCGGTCCCAACGGCCATCGGCCCTGGCGGCTTCGACCTGCGCCAGGCCATGGCGGGTCATGCGCCCTCCCGCGATCAGGCGGGCGACATTGTCGACGTTGATCTTGCTCCAGATGCTCCTGGCGGTGCGCGGGGTGTAACGCTGCAGGAAGCTCCTGTCGTCGAGGCCCTTGCGGATGCCGTCGATCCAGCCCCAGCAGAGCACGACGTCGATCGCCTGTCTGGCGGTGATCGATTCGAGGCCCGATCCGACCTTGTGGATCTTGATCCACACCTCGTCCGCATCCTCGTGGTGCGCGCCCAGCCAGGCATGGAATTGCTCCGCATCCTTGAATTCAAGGACTTTTTCGGGATCGACCGTCACGGCCGCCATGATGCCTCCATTCCTGTTTCCGTCGTTGCCGGCCGAACGCGGGGTCGAGATCGCCCCACCACCGCGCCACTGCTAGCCGGCTGGCAGGATCCTGTGGAGAGGACATGATGAATCCCGCGGATATCACCACGCGTTTCGAAGACGCGTGGACCACGCACGACATGGCGGCGTTCGGCCGGCTGTTCCATCCCGAAGCGACGTTCGTCAACCGGTTCGCGACCTATTGGCGCGGGGTCGACCAGAGGACGGATCAGGTCGCCGTCCAGCCGCCGTCGATCCGCAGGCAGGCGCCGGTGACGCCACGTTGACGATCCGCCCGCCGCCGCCGGCGATCACGATCAAATGCGTCACGACGGCGCGGGTGACGCGCCACAGGCCGGGCAGCCTGGAGCGACGGCGGTGCATCGGTGAAGCGGCGCGGCAACCGGCATCGAGCAGGGGCTATGGCGTCAGGCGCAACGCCCCCATCATTCCGTCATTGGCGAGACGTCCGCCCCGAAGGATCGCATACTGCTCTGTCCGCATCGCGATCCCGTAAATCTGCAACGCTTGGGATTGAGTCGATTCCAGAATGCAGGTTGCAGGCGGTGCTCAGCCGCCATTCAATCCGGACGGATGAAGCGACGCCAATCGACCAGACCCGGTCGTTGCGCCGCGATCGCCAAATGGCCGTTCTCGCCAAAGGCAATCACCGAGCAAACCGTCATCCAGCAAGGCCACGCGCCATGCCGATCAATGCCTTGAACGCGGCCGAGGGATTTCTTCTGCTAGGATAGTAGAGACACAAGCGTGCTAGCGGTGGCGTCCAATCTTCCAAGACCCGAACGAGACGCCCTGCCTCGATGTCCTCGCGCACATCGGATTCCATGAAGTAGCCGATGCCGACGTGATCAAGCACAGTAGTGCGCGCGAGGCTGGCCTCGTCGAGCGTGATAGGACCTTGAACGTCGATCTGAACCGGCTGACCGTCCTTCTCGAATTGCCAGTGATGCAGCGCGCCATTCGGCAACCGGATCCGAAGACATGAATGGCGCAGAAGGTCGGGAGGCACGCGGGGCTTACCGTTGACGTTGAAATAGGCGGGCGTTGCAACCACAGCGAAGCTGCGGGCTGGACCGACGGGAATCGCAATCATGTCGCTCGGCACAAGGTCGGCACCTCTCAGGCCAAGGTCGAACCCGTCGGCAACGATATCCACGATCCGGCCCTCGGTGACGAGATCGATGTGCACCTGAGGATAGCGACGCAAGAACTCCAGCAGAAGCGGACCAAGAACCTCCCGCGCTCCTGTTGCGAATGCGTTGATCCGAAGCGTTCCCGACGGGGTTTCCTGCTGCGAGCGGGCAGCCCCCATCGCATCGTGAAGGGTCTTTACGGCAGGCCCGACCTGATCAACGAAGTTCCGTCCAGCGTCTGTCAGGGAGACGCTGCGGGTGGTGCGATTGAACAGTCGGACGCCAAGCTGGCGCTCCAGCTTGCCAATGGCGTTGCTCAGCGCGGTTGTCGACAGACCAAGTTCCAGTGCGGCAGCACGGAACGATCCGCGCCGCGCGATGGCGAGAACAGCATCAAATTCGATCAGGCCATGCTTCGACATTGTCCCGCTTACCGCAACGCCACATGCCAGTTTAGCCCAGTTATCGTCAATGATGTCTATCGCTAGATTGTCCTTGTCACGTCAAGGAGCCGAGCGATGCCGATCGAACTACCCAAGCCCATAGCCGACTATGTCGAGGCGAACGCCCGGCTCGATGTGGACGGCATGCTGAACCCCTTCGCCACCGATGCTGTCGTCCTGGACAACGGAGGCCGTCATGAGGGCCACGCCGAACTGTGTACCCTGTTCGAGGAGGCGGTGATTCCCGTCCGGGCGATCTTCACGCCGGATGCCGTTTGCCATGCGAACAGTCAGGTCGTCGTCGAAGGCCCTGCCCATGGCGACTTCAAGAGCAGCCCCATTCGCTTCACCTATCGTTTCACGCTCGAAAACGACGCCATCAAGGCCTTGGAGATCACGGCATGAGCGTCAAGGCTGATCCCATCGAGTTCGCGGGAAAGCGCGTGCTCATCAGCGGTGGCACCAAGGGTTTGGGCCGCGCCACCGTCGACCGTTTTCTGGCTGGCGGAGCCCGAGTGATCACCGCCGCCCGCAGGCCGCTGGAGTCCATTGACGGCGTCGAGTTCGTACAGGCGGACCTCACAACCGCCGAGGGTGCGGAGATGCTGGCCAACGCGGCGCTCGCACGCCTGGGCGGGATCGACATTCTGGCGCATGTGATCGGCGGATCATCGACGCCGGGCGGCGGCTTCGTCGCTCTGACGGACGACCACTGGCTGGCCGAACTGAACCTGAACCTCCTGGCGACTGTTCGCCTTGATCGTCTCCTGATCCCGCAGATGATTGGGCGCGGCAGCGGTGCGGTGGTGCACGTGACCTCCATTCAATCGGTCCTTCCGCTGCCGGAGGCAACCACCGCCTACGCTTCCGCCAAGGCGGCGCTCAGGACGTACAGCAAGTCAGTGTCAAAGGAGCTTGGTCCCAAGGGCGTGCGGGTCAATGTCGTCTCCCCCGGCTGGATCATGACCGAGTCGTCGGTGGACCTGCTGAAGCGATTGCAGGCCGCCAATGGCGGCACGATCGAGGAGGCGCGGCAAGTCGTCCTCGACAGCTTGGGTGGCATCCCAATCGGACGTCCGGCCGACCCCCATGAGGTCGCCGACCTCATCGCCTATCTCGCATCGGATCGCGCCACCGCGATCCACGGCTCGGAATTCGTCATCGATGGCGGGACCGTCCCGACCGTCTGAGGTCATCGCCCCGACGTTTGCAGCTCGGAGCGAACGTCGGGAAGCGGCGGGTCCAGGCGGCAAAGAGCGGCCAACGGCGGTTTGGCGGGCCACGCCCGATGAAGATGAACACTATACCCACGCTGTAACGCCACGATAACGGCGAATGTTTTCCGGGTGACAGCAGCTTCCGACCAACTTCGGCCATTTCCCCACTGGCCCGTGAACAGCCGCTCCTGACAGAATCGGCCATTCGCCTGGCAGGAACGCGCGCCGACTCGCAGATCAATCGAAGACTAGGCACCTTGCTGTTCAACCATTGTCGGTGGCAACGATCCTGTAGATTTCCTCTTCCACGGCTTCGATCATGCCGCGGACCTCGACTTTGTCGACGAATGCATTTTTGAAGCCCGCCTTGACGATCTGCAACACCTCCCACCGGGTCAACCCGCCAACCAGCCTAGCTGCCGTCATATATTCCGATGTCAGGGTGCGCTGCTCCTTTTGGTGGAGGTAGCGGTTGTCGGTGCCCAGCGACACTTCCATGCCCTGATGCATGTAGTGCAAAAGCGGATATTCATAGCGTAGGGGGCCGATCCGGCCGGTCTTATCGACGTCGCGCCTGGGGCTTGGATCGAAGAGGTTGGTGTAGCGATTGCTGTTCGGACAAAGCTCCATGCAGATGCCCTCGCGCACACAGTAGCTCAGCAAAGCGATATCCTCGCTAAGCCGCAAACCATGGCCGATCCGCAACGCATTGAGTTCATAGACCGCGCGCCAGATGCTGGCGGCGCTTGCCGCCTCCCCGGCGTGGATGGTGACCGGCGACGATCGCGCGGCCAGCGGCGTGATCACCGACTTGAGCCAATTCTGATCCTTGGTCTCATCGCCCGAAAGATCAAAGCCGACCACGTCGCATGGTCGCCACCATTGGGGAATAGTCTGCCCGAAATGCTTTTCGTAGGTGCGGCGGGACCGCGCGGCATCCGCTTGTGCTGCGCGTCGTTCAAGATAGGCCTCAAGCAATTGAACGACCGCGCGCGCCTCCCACTCCTTCTTGTGCCGCTTGGCAGCGAGCAGAATGTTGGTGCGCACCAGCGGCAACTGACGGCGCCCTTGGTAATGCGTAAGCCCGGCGACATAGAGGCTGGCCAGATTGAAGCCATGCCGCAGCATTTCGGTGGCGTCATGCGCGCCCATCCCGGCTTTGGTATAGCCAGTCGTCTCGCAGCGCACCTCGCTGTAGATGATATTGTCGTGCGCATTGTCCCAAGTGACGCCGAGAGCCGCGATCCAGAGATTCTCGGGATATTGGAGGTGCGCCGAACCCAAAAAGTCCGCGCCGCGCAGATATAGTTGGAGACCGCGCCCCTTTTCAACTTCGGGCACCACGACATAGTCGGCGAGCGCAAAGCTCGTGGGAAGCGGCCCGGTCGGTTCCTCGACAAAGGCTTTTCTGAGAGCCGGGTTATGCCTGCCAATCCATTTGAGCGCGTGCGTGAACTCCTTATCGGCTTCGTTGGCCCAAGCGCGATGATCGTCTCGAATCCTGTGGAGCCGCATATTAGCCGACGCGACCCTCGCCAAAAGCGATGATTCGAGTTCGTCCCAAAATCCTGTGGCAGATGCCGCCGCAAGGCGCTCGAACTCGTCCCGCGTTGAGCTACCGTTCCAGCGGCACGCAACCCGATCAAAATGCTCCTGAGCGCGCGCCATCTCGAGCCTGAGCGCACGCTGGGGCGTAAAATGCGGCGGCGGCACGGTCGCCTCGGCGGCTGGACCGCGCGCGGCTAGGCTCTTGAACGCGGCCAGATAAGCACTGACCCGCCCATCGGCGATATAGTCTTCCTGCGCGACCATCATGGCCACGAGCAAAGCTGTCGCATGCGCACCATCGCAACGGTCATTGGGTTCGAGCAGATGGTCAATGATCGCATCGCCGAGGCCAAAGGGCCTGTTCTCAAGCGCGGGCTCAAAACGGAGTGCGGACGCGGCGGCGGCCATAAGTTCGAGCCGAGAGAAGGTCACGTCCTTCGCCAGCGGCAGGAAACTGTGTTCCAGTCGCCATGTTAGAGTGAGTGTCTTGGCCAGTTTCTCAAGCAGCGGGGCCGAGCCGGTCGCGATGCGATCTGGGTCGGACGCACCGTCAGCGCCGACAAGGAAATGGCCTGCGCTGTTCAGAGCCAGTACGGCCATGATGTCGGGGGCGATGGCGGTGCCGAAGTGATAATGGAGATCGGCCTTCGGTAGGTTTCGAACCCAGCGTTCTTCATGCGGATCGTCGATATGATCGCCTGATTTGGACGCGATTCCGCCATAGATATAGCTGGGCCCGCTTCTCCGTAGCAGCTTTGCAGCTACATGCGGTTTCAAGGATTTCAGGATGCGAAATTGCGAGGCTTGGTCGTCAGGGCGGCGCTGGCGACGCTCGTCCCTGAGCACGCGCGAGAGGTCGAACAGGAGATGGTAGGCGCGCGCCTTGGGAACAAAGGCAGAGGCGCCCATGTTGAGACATTGCTGCACATAGCCCGAACTTTCCTTGCGAGAGAAAGCGAGGACAGGCGGCAGTTCCCTAGCTGCCCACTCGGTCATCACGCCGGACCGCGGCGGACCAAAGCGATGGTGTAGATAGGAAACGAGCCGTTGGACCCGGATCGGCCCGCATGGGTCGCGGCGCGACTCGGGATCGATCAGGATGGCGCGATACTGGTCAAGCGAATGGAGCCGGGCCTCCTGGCCGCTCAGGCAAATCCCATCGAGCGACGGCACAGTCGTTTCATCGACCGTGGCGAGGCTCTGCTCGGCTGCAGCGTGGGGATAGACGACCAGTGATGACAATTGGTCAGCCTGCATGAGCGCGAGATGCGCGTCGATGATCTCGGAAGGAAATATGTGCACCCGTTCGGAAGGGAGGTCGACTACCTTGAGCACGACCTCCAGACGCCTGATCAGATGCTCCCGATCACGTTGGTCGGGATCTTCGTGCCGTCGCGACATTATGGCGTGAAACTCATCGTCGATCAGCAGGATGGGACGATCGGCGCCGGGCTGTCTTAGTCGGTGCAATGTTCCTTGACCCAGCACGCGGCCAAAATCGCGAAGAAGTTCATAGCGCGCCAGCTTGAAGCTTCGCTTGGCAAGTTCCTCTGCGATCTCCAGGCGCTCTGCGCGACGCTCGCTCTTCTTCGAGCGAGCGACCGCCTCAGCGTGAAACTTCTTTGCCCAATGCCCCGTCTGGGCGAGCATCCCGACAAACAGCCTGTAGGACGAATGTTCGACATCCTTGCTTTTGCGTTTGTCGTTGATTTTGACGTCGAAGGTCAGCTTCCCTCGCGCTTCGAGATCCGCCAGAACTTTCCCTGGGTCGTGAAGCGGTCGGGAACCTTTGCCAAACTGATAGATGAGGCTGATTTCGCGCAGCAGCAGTTCGGGTCGGAAAGTCGCACTTTCATGCGCGACATTCTCCGGGCTTCCGAGGAACTCAAACTCGGGCAAGCTGCGCGCGGAGGTAATGAGATTATTGATGTCGCGGCGGATTGTGTGGAGCCTGTCCACCAGATCGACCAAGTCCGATGCCTGCGCTTTAGCGGTGTAGTAACGTGAAAAGCCGACGAGGGCGGAGCGGATTGCCTGGGCGGCTTCATCGGTCGAAATCGGCATCCGGCTGACGTCGGCATAGTGCGCGACCTCGTAATTTTGAAGCGAGCGAATGAAGAACTCGGCGTCCTGCTTGATCGCGCGCGACGTCTCCGTTTCCATCTCGCGGGTCGCCAGCGTCCGAACACCGCCGACAAACAGCAGGCGACTGCGAGACTGAAAGTCGTTGCACATATCTGGGTCGGCGAGCAGCAAGTCCGTCAGTTGCGTTGCAAAGCGATCGACGGTCTGGTCGTCGAAGCGGCCTGTCCTGAGATCGACAACCTCAAAGACGATGTCGGGCTGCATATCCACATCAGCTCTGGACCACATGGAACGGTTGATCTGTCGAAACCTGTCGACGATACCCTTTGGCGCACCAATGCCCATAGCAGCGGCCGGCGCCCACGGCTGAAACTCGAACATGCTCGCTCCCCACTCCCAATGACGAATGATGGCGATAAAATGTCATTGTCGCAATATGTGTCTTCATCCGGTCTCGCCGATTCGCTATCCGTATGACGATTGAGGCCAAGGTCTTGGCTTACTCCATTCTGGATGGATTCGATGACGATCAATATTTGCACGACAAATCGGAACAAGCTGCGCGAGGTCGAGCGGATTCTGGGCCAGCCGCTCGTGCCCGTCGCGATCGACCTTGACGAAATCCAGACGCTCGATACCGAAGAGGTCTGCCGCAAGAAGGGCGCAGCAGCCTATGAGAAACTTGGCCAGCCCGTACTGGTCGATGATACCGGCTTCGCCTTGTCGGCGCTCGACGGGTTTCCGGGCGCGCTGGTCACGTGGGTGATCGGTGCGGGCACGACCAGGCTTTTGCACCGCTTGCTGCCGGCTGGCGCCAATGATCAGGCAACAGTGATTACCGCAATCGCCTATGTCAGCGCCAACGGCGTCGAAACCTTCGCTGGCCGGCTCGAAGGCCATGTGATCGCTGAGCCGCGTGGGATCAACGGTTTCGGTTTTGACGAGGTCTTTGTGCCTACTGGACACGACAGGACACTCGCCGAAATGAGCGATGCCGAAAAGGATGCTATATCGCCAAGGGCGGAGGCGTTGAGTGCGCTCGCAGTCTTCCTCAGTCTGAACCCGGGGCCTGTCGTTGGCCAATAATCCGCCTTCTTCGCCGATCTATGTCCGCTTCTAACAACAGCGGCCATCTAAGATCGTCCATGGAACGGCAGGAACGTCCCACAATCGGCCGTTAGGACGCAGCGCCGTAGGTGGATGAAGGTACTGCAGCTTCCGGGATACGCGGTCTCGTTGATGAACGGCGATAAATCGGCGCATTGCTGACGGATGTTCGTCATCGTCCAGCTCATTCGGCCAACCCGCCCCCCTCGGTCCATAGTCATTACCCATCACCTGCATCGCCCGGGCAGCCGCCAGCGCCACCCGCGCATCGGTCGCGCGCACGCACGACCCCCCGCTCGGGCCACGGCCCCCGCCCGGCCCCATCAATCCTTCGTCGCCCCATAACTCCATTCCATCCCCCAGCCGAGATCCCGGTCGAGCTCCACCCGGCCAGGATAATAGCGCACGATCCGCGTCGCCTTGAGCGATCCCCGGTCGTTCTCCAGCAGCACAACGCCGCACAGGCTCTGCGCGTCGCTGCCTTCGGTCATGCGCACTTCGATCGGCGGCTGATCGGGCATCGAGACGAAAACGACGCCGTCGGTCGCGCTCCAGTTGGGCACACCCTGATAGATGTGGGCGAAGATGGCGATGCGCCTGATGTCGCTCCAGCGGGCGCCATTGACGCGCAGCGTCTCGCCCTTGCTCACGTCGCCGGTACGGTCGTCGCCGTCGAGCTTGATGTAGGGAGGGCCATCGAGGCTGCCGAACAGATTGCCGAGCGCCTGGACGACGAACTTCGTACCGTCGGCCAGCTCATAGAGGCAGCCGAGATCGAGGTCGATCGCATGGCCCGCGCCGCCGGCCGGGCTGCTCTTTTCCCGGCTCCAGTTGAGGTTGACGACGATCTCCCCGAACGATCCGCCGCGCTTCTCCAGGCTGATCGACTGGCCGGGCTTGTCGAGCGTCACCTTCGACAGGGATATAGCCGCGGGTATCGGCGGCGCGGGGCTGGCCGGCGCCGCCGGTGCCTCGTCGGCGACCGCGATGCCGAACGAGCGCGCCAGCGGGGCGAGGCCGCCGTCGAAGCCCTGGCCGACCGCCCGGAGCTTCCACGCGCCGTCGCGCCGGTAGAGCTCACCGAAGATCATCGCCGCTTCGCTGGCGCCGGCGAGCATGGGCGCGAAGGCGGCGATCTCGACGCCGCCGGCGCGGACGACGATGCGGCCGCCGCCCAATGTGCCCAGCGTCTGGCCACGCGCCTGTTCCTGGTCGATGGTGACGCAGAAGACGATCCTGGCGATGTCGGCGGGGAGGATGGCGGGATCGACGGCGAAGCTGGTGCCGGCCGGCCCATGCTCGATCAGCCGAACCGCGCCGTTGCCGCCTTCCTTCTGGTTGTAGAACACCATGTCATGGTCGCCGCGCACGGTGCCGGTCTCGCCGACGAGATAGGCGGAGACGTCGGCATCGCATCCCGAAACGACCGGCAGCTCGACCGCAACGGTGAGCGCGCCCGTCCCAACCGGCGCATTGGCACCCTTCTGCAGCTCCATCACCTCTCCTGCCGCCAATTCCTGCCGTCTTGTGCGCGCCGTGCGGATCACGCCGCCCCGACCCGGCGTAGAATAAGGGGAAGCGCCGGAGCAACCGCAAAGCAGCGGCGGCGGGCATCTCGCCATGCACCTCGTTCGAAACCCCAGGGACAAGCATAGCCTCAAGGTCCGCACAAAAGCGGCAAACCTCGGCCCCGATAGCTCGAGACGCGCGTTCGACAGGCCACTCCGTCAAGCCGAAGCGATTCCCCTGACCGGGGCGCCAGACGCGGACTTGCCCCCAGGCGGGCGAGAGCTAAGACGTCATCGCATGTGTCATCGCAACACCGCCGACCAAACCGCATGAGCGGCCAGCCCCAGACCGATCAGCCCCAGACCGATCAGGCGCAGGGGAAGGCGGCGGTGCAATCGGGACTCGACGCACTGCGGCGCGGCGATGGCGTTGGCGCGCGGCGGGGCTTCGAACGGTCGATCGCGCTGGGCCTCCAGCCGCCGCCATGGTTCCTGCTGGCACAGGCCTGCCGCATGACCGGGGACATCGCGGCCGAACGCGACGCGCTCGATCGGCTGCTGGCGCTCGATCCGCGCCATGTCGGCGCGCTGATCCTGCGCGGCGACGTCAGCGTCCGGCAGCAGGATGCCCGCGGCGCGACCGCCTTCTACCAGCAGGCGTTGCGGATCGCCGCCGCCGGGATCGCCCTGCCCGATTCGATCCGCGGAGAATTGGGACGCGTCCAGGCATGGGTCGAGGCGCAATCGACCGATTATCGCGCGCATCTCGAAGAGAGCCTGGCGCGCGCCGGGTTCAGCGCCCTGCCGCCGCGCATGCGCGAGGCGATCGACATTCTGACCGGCGATGCCGAGGTCTATCTCCAGCAGCCGACGTCCTTCTTCTATCCCGGCCTGCCGCACATCCAGTTCTACGACGCCCGCGATTTCGGCTGGGCCGCCGCGATCGAGGACGCCACCGCGGCGATCTGCGGCGAGCTCGAAGCGTTCCTGGCCGCGCGCGACGCGGAGGCGGCGTTCCGTCCCTATGTCGAAGCCGTGCCCGGCCGCCCGAACAAGCCGCACAGCCTGCTCGACGATCCCAAATGGAGCGCGCTCTATCTGTGGAAGGATGGCCAGCCCACCGGGCACGCGGCGCATTTTCCGGCAGCAATGCGCGCGCTGGAGGCCGCTCCCATGCCCGGCATCGACGGTCGCTCGCCGACGGCCCTGTTCTCGATGCTCCGGCCCGATACCCACATCCTGCCGCACAATGGCATGATCAACACCCGGCTGATCTGCCATTTGCCGCTGATCGTGCCGCCGGGCTGCGGCTTCCGGGTCGGCAATCAGACGCGGCCATGGGTGCCCGGCAGTCTCACCATCTTCGACGATTCGATCGAGCATGAGGCGTGGAACCGCGGCGATGCGAACCGCATCGTCCTGCTGTTCGAAATCTGGCGCCCCGAACTGTCGCGCGAGGAATGCGCGGCGCTGACGGCGATGTATAATTCGGTGGGGCTTTATTCGGCCGAATGACCGGTTGGGGCGCTCTGGGAGGCCGAGGGCCAAACGATCTCGGCGATCGCCGACCGGCTGGCGCTGGAACCGCCAGCGAATCGAGCATCGGCTTGTAGAGCCGGTTGATCGCGATCGTGGTCAAATAAAGCGAAAAGCAGAGCTGCGCGTCGAGCGGCAGGGGGTCGCTGCTGGCCTTGGGCATAAACTCGTCATGATGAAGCCGACCAGTCGCCAACAACGCCCGCACCGGGGCCATCAGCTGCCGCACGGCAGGCGAGAGCGGGCGTTGGACGGGCGGACTCGCAGATCGCTCAGCGTATCGAAAGGTTGCAATAAATGCAGCCTAAGATAGGAATGGCTGGCGCGACCATGGCCGGACATCGGCGGTATCGCGGGGGCGGGGGTTACTGATGCAAGGCTGGTGTCGCGCGCTTTCGGGCGCGCTGGTGGTGTCGATTGCCGTTCCGGGGCTGGCGCAGACCGCGCCCGAGTCGCCGCCACTGGCCGCAACGGCGCCAGCGGCAGTGGCTGCGCCGGATTCCGCGACAATTGCCGTGCCGGATCCCGATCCCGCTCCCGCATCAACCGGCCTGCGACTGCCCACCGGCACCCCGGTCCAGTTCGAGTTCGTCACGCAACTCGATTCCAAGACCAGCAAGATCGACGCGATGTTCCCGATCCGCCTGACCAGGCCGATCCAGTTGAACGGCACGATTGTGATTCCCGCCGGCACGATGGGCGAGGGACAGATCGTCCATGCCGCCAAATCGGGCTGGGGCGGCAAGGCCGGCGAACTGATCGTCGCGGCCCGCTATATCGATTTCAACGGCACGCATGTTCCGCTGCGCCGTTTCCGGATGGGGGAAATCGAAACCGGCGACGACCGCCGCGACACCGCGTTCGCGGCCAGCGCGATCGTATCCCCGCTCCTCGCCTTCGTCATCAACGGCGGAGAGAAGTCGATTCTCGTCGGTACGCGCGCCAACGCGATCGTCTCCGCCGACACCGAAATTCCCGCGACGCCGGCACCAGCCGCCGGAGCGCTCGCGACGAATGCAACGCTCCAGAAAGAGGGGGAAGTGAAATGAAGATGGCAAGTTTCGTGGTATTGGCCGCCACTGCCGGTCTGGCGATGGCGACGCCGGCGGCGGCGCAGGATGCCGCGGCTCCGGCTCCGGCCGTAATGCCGGAAGCCGCAGGTCCGGCGCCGATCGTCACCAAATCGGGTACCGTCGGCGCAGCGCCCGCGGGCAAGGCGCAGGTGGTGTTCTGGCGTCCCGGCTCGCTGATGGGCGCGGCGCTGGGCTGCACGGTGCGCGAGAATGTAGACACCAACGAGATCGCCCGGCTGGGCGCCGGCAAATATTGGGTGCTGATCACCGAGCCGGGCAAGCACATGTTCTACACCACCGGCGAAGCGACCGACCGGCTCAACATGGAGCTGGAGCCGGACGAAACCTATTTCGTGCGCTGTGCGATCGGCATGGGCATCATGTCCGGCCGCGCCCAGGTCTCCCCGTCGGACCGCGCGACCTTCGCGGGGAAGGCCAAGGGGATGAAGCTGTGGGAGCCAAAGGCGGAGAAGGTTGAGAAGGCCGAGAAATAAGCCTTGCCGGAGTGAAATGGAGAGCCGCCGTTCGGGAAGCCGGACGGCGGCTTTCGTTTGTCTGATCGCGGGACATCCTGTGCGGTCTCGACACGCAGCTGATTGGAAGGTTTGATCATCGACTTTCATTTCCGACGGGCTTCAAGACCGGCCCGACATCATCGGAATGGCCGGTGCGACCAGTCCTGAAATCGTCCTCACGCCTCCAGATATTTGTCCAGCGTCTGGTGGAACTGGCGGATGCGGATCTCCTGATAGTCGCCGAGCTGGACCTCGCCGTTCTTGGAGAGCTTCAGCCCGTCCTGGACGAACGGCAGATTGTCCATGTCCTGGTCGAAGACATGGCCGAGCGCGCCGAGTTCCGGCGCGGCCGCCCAGGGCTGGTCGTCGCTCAGCATCTTCATCGGCACGCCGTGCGGGATCGGCTGGCCTTCGGGCACGCGGACGAGGATGCGGACCTCCATCAGGCAATGATCGGGATCGCCCCACGGCCGCCAGCGATAGACGATGTTGGGCATATAGCCGCCCCACGGCGCGAAATGCGGGAAGACGTTGTAGACCAGCCCGTCGAGCAGCTCCGCATCGGTCGCCTGTTCGTGCAGTTCGGGATGACCGAAGGTCTCGGCGAAGTTGACCCGCATCGCCTCGGCCAGCGCGCGCCGCGCCGAAATGCCCTCGGGCACGGTCACCGCATAGGGGCTGTCGTTGTAATTGTCGGCCGAACGGCCATTATATTTGATGAATTCGTCGACGATCCACTGCTGCTGCTTGCCGCTGGGATCGACATGCGGACTCATCACCCCGAACGGCGTGTAGGCGACGTTCACATTGTCGCCATAGATATTGTAGCTGGTGTTGGCGTCGCCGGTGAACGGCAGCAATTGCGGGTGGGTGACGATCGTGTGCCAGGCCTCCATGAAGGCCTCCATCGTCACTTTCCAGTTGGCCGGCACGACCTTGCCGACCCAGATCGCCGTATAGCATTGATCGTGCCGCCAGCGTTCGAAAAATGCCGGCAGCGGCGCCAGATACTCTTCGATCGTCGGGCCGCCCGGCGTTTCGCGCAGGAAGATATAGCCCTGCCAGCGCGCGACCTCGGCCTCGGGCAGCGACATGTCGCGCTGCTGGAGATGCTTGAAGTCCCAGGCGCACGGGATTTCCTTCAGCGCGCCGGTCTTCTCCCAGGTGAAGCCGTGGAACGGGCACTGGAAGCTGTCGGCCGTACCGTCTTCGGTCCGCAGCTTGCGGCCGCGATGGAGGCAGACATTGTGCATCGCCTTGACGCCGCCATCGTCCTGGCGCGTGACGATGTAGGAGCGGCCGGCATTCTCGTAGAGGATGTAATCGCCGGGCTCGGGCAGATCCTCCTCGCGCGCGGCGAACTGCCACACGAACGGCCAGAGCTTCTCGTTTTCGCGCTGCTGGAATTCCAGGCTGGTGTAACGCGTCGTCGCGATCGGATCCGAGCCGCGATATTCGTAGCGCTCGTCCGTCATGAATGCGGGCACCGGGCGCCCGTCGAGCGCGAGGATGTCGGTCCACGTCGCGCCCGGGCAGCGGGCCTGCCCCGCCGCGTCGATCGTCGGATCCCGCTCAGCCATCGTCCACGCTCCTCGTCACTTCTGGTCTCTGTCCGTCGCCGCAGCCTAGTCGCTCGCCGCGGCAATCGTAACTCGCGCTTTTACCAGCCCGGCCTTCCGTCATGCCGCAACCTTGCTCCGCGCCATGATGCGGTCCGCCGCCGCCCAGCCGAGCGCCATCGCGGGCGCATTGGTGTTGCCCGAAACCGGCGCCGGCATCGCCGAACAGTCGACCACGCACAGGCCCTCGACGCCGTTGACCCGCAGATCGGGGTCGAGCACGGCCTGATTGTCCGATCCCATCCGACAGCTCGCGACCGCATGGGTGCCGCAGCTCGACAGGCGCTGAAACACGGCGAACAGGTCTTCGTCCGATTCGACGGCGGGACCGGGGAAGGTCTCGCTCGCGACATAAGGCGCGATCGCCGGCTGCGCCATGTAGCGGCGCATATAGCGCAGCATCGCGATCGCGGCGGCGCGATCCTCGTCGGTGGTCATCCAGTTGGGGATGATCTCGGGTGTCGCCTGCGGGTCGGCCGTGGTGATCTGGACCGACCCTTCACTCGTCAGCCGGAGCAGCTGGCCGTAGATGTTCATGCCCGGCTTGCGCTCGACGTCGGCGAGCGGGACCGGGAAATTGTCGTCGCCGCGCGCGAAGGTGAAGCCGCCCATGTAGAGCTGGGCGTCGGGCCGATCGACGTCAGGCGTGGTGCGGATGAAGGCGCCGACCTCGAACGGTCCGGTCGCCAGCGGTCCATCGCGGCGCAGATAATAGCGCGCGACGTTCATGATCAGGCCGAGGCCGTAGAATTCGTGGTTGATGCCGCGATCGCGCTTGAGCCGGTACGCCATCGAGAAGCCGAGATGGTCGCGCATGCGCCGGCCGACATCGGGGCTGTCGACGAGCGGGGTCACGCCCGCGGTGCGCAGCGACTCGGCCGGGCCGATGCCCGGGCGCTGGAGGATCGCCGGCGACATCAGGGCGCCGGCCGAGAGGATCACCTCGCCACGTGCGGCGAAATGGCGCTCGACCCCGGCGACGGGCGCCGCGACACCGGTGACGCGGCCGTTTTCGACGGTGACGCGGTCGACGGTGACGTCGGTGATCACCTTCACATTGGCGCGCTTCATCGCGGGTGCGAGAAACACCACCGCCGCGCTCTGGCGCCGGCCCTTGCGGATGTTGTGGGCATAATAGCCGACGCCCTCCTGATCCTCGCGATTGAGGTCCTCGTGGCGCGGCAGTCCCATCTGTTCGCCGGCCGCGATCATCGCCTCGGCGACCGGATAGCGGAAGCGGTTGACGCTGACATGGACCGGTCCGCCGCTGCCGCGCACGCCGTCGTCGCCCAGTTCATGATCCTCGATCGCGCGGAACGCGGCCTTCATCCGGTCCCAGCCCCAGCCGGTGGCGCCGCGCGCCACCCAATCGTCATAATCCTCCGGCTGGCCGCGGATGTAGATCATGCCGTTGATCGACGACGAGCCGCCCAGTCCGCGGCCGCGCACCCACATCTCGCTTGCCGCCTCGCCCGCGACGCGCGGCTGCACGACCGGGAAATATTGGGTGTGGACCGGGTTGAGCACGACCTTGCCGATACCCTTGGGCATGGTGATCAACGGCGCACGATTGGTGCCGCCCGCCTCGAGCACGAGCACGGTCGAGCGCCCGTCCGCCGACAGGCGCTCGGCGAGCACGCAGCCCGACGAGCCAGCGCCGACGATGATGTAATCCCAGGCCTCGGTCATGCGGTGGCGGCGGCGACGGACGCGCCGATTTCCTCGCGCGTCGGGTTGCGGCGCAGAGTGAGGCCGCCGTTGACCTGGAGATTCTCGCCGGTCATGAAACATTCGTCGCTCGCGAGCCACACGACGGCGGCGGCGATATCCTCCTTGGTGCCCCAGCGGCCGAGCGGATAGCCGGCGCGGAACGCTTCGAACAGGCCGGGCACCTGGCCGGCGTCGGCGGTCATCGGCGTCTCGGTCAGCCCCGGCGAGATCGAATTGGCGCGCACGCCGACCGCACCGAACTCGTGCGCGACGCAGCGCAGGACATGATCGGTACCGGCCTTGGTGCCCATATAGGCGGCATGATCGTTGAGCATGATCGTCGCCGTCGCCGAGCTGATCTGGATGATCGATCCACCGCGGCCGCCACGATCGGTGGCCATCACGCCGACCATCGCCTGGGCGAGGTAGAACGGCCCTTCGAACTGGAGCGCGGTCATCGCCTCCACGTCCTCGCGGGTGTTTTCGAGGAACGGCTTGAGCAGACCCCAGCCGGTGGCGTTGACCGCGATATCGACACGGCCGAGCTTCGCCTTCGCGGCCTCGGCCAATGCGAACACGTCGTCGCGATCGGTGAGATCGCACGCGATCGCGAAGCCGCCGAGTTCGGCGGCGAACCGTTCGAGCTCGTCCATCTTGCGGCCGGCGACGACGACCGTCGCGCCCTCCGCGTGCAGGCGGCGCGCGATCACCTGCGCCATGTTGTCGCGGCCGGCGGCCCCTACGACGACCGCGCCCTTGCCTTCGAGACGGCCCATTACTGCTCTCCATGTTGCTGTTCGTGGACCGATCAGACGCGTCGGGGGGCGGCGGTACAACTGGAAGGATTGATAGGCTGGATGGTTTGAGGGCGCGGATCCGATCGATATGCCGCACAGTCGGATCGCCGATCGGAATTCTCAGAGACGAGAAATATATTCCCCAATCCTTTTGATGATCATATCAAGGCTGGGCTGCTCGCGATAGTATAGCGCACGCGTTTTGGCATAAGCCGCAGCGTATGCCCTTCGCGTGTCAGCGTCATCGAGCAGAAACGCCCCATTGAGCATCAGGTCTTTTTCATCGGCGTCGGGAAATCGATGCGCCTTATGCTGCAGATAGGCATCCGTGCCGATGAAAGCCTGAACATCGGCATCGTTCAGAAGACAGAATATGTCATAATAATGCCGCATGAAATTCTGCGGCACGATGTCGCCAGCCTGTTGCCGGCGATATTTGGTGGAAACCGTTTGCAGCTTTTCGACAAGCGTATAGCCCGGCTCGTAGCAGTGCACATCGAGCGCCCGATTGTCCACGAGACCCTCAAGGCCGCTCGCAATCGCCTTTTCGTACGCCCATGATGTGATGAGGCACGGCCGGTTCGGTGCGACCTGGTCGAAGCCCGCTTCCAGCAGGATACCGGTTTTCACGCCGGCCGGTAATGGCTTGACCTGGGTGTAGAACAGGCGAATGCCCGCGCTTCTCATTCGGTCGTCGTCGAACGTCCGGTCACGCTCAACCTCATCGAAGCCCGGGATGCAGATGCGCTTCGGCAGCGCATCGTAGAAAGCTCGACGCGCTTCGACGTGAGCGGGCTTGTTGCGATTTTTTCCCACCGGCAAGGCAGTGTCGGGGTGGATCAGGAGATCGATGTCTTCCGAGAAGCGGTCGATCAAGCGAAAGCCTTTGGAAAGCGAAGTGCCGCCCTTGAGTTCGAAGCGGAAGCCGCGTTGTTGCAGGCCCCACAGGGCATGCATGATCCAATAATCCTTTTCGACCAGGCCCGGATCGATCATGCGTTCACGCGCCGTGACCTCGATCAGATCGCCGAAGTCGGGTGCATCGTGCAGCAGCATCAGCGCGACTGCTCCGAACGATCCCGTTCGAGGAGGGGCGCCAGCAATCGTGCCGCGCGCGCCGAGCCATAGTCTCGCACCGCGCGTGCGAGGCGCGCGCGATCCATCGTCGCGGCACGCTCGAGCGCGCGCGGCAGCACGGCAGCCTTGTCCTCGGCCAGTCGATCGAGATTGTGCAACAGATCGACGAGCAGCACTTCCTGCGTCAATCGCGACGGCACCGATGGACGCAACCGAAAATCATAGACGCGACCATCGAGTTCGAACCGGCCATGACGCCTGCGATTGTAGACGACCGGCTCGTTGTAGAGCTGGGTCGTACCCACGCCCAGACCGTTATAGTCGCTTGGAGAAACGACCAGAAAGCGATCGTCGCCAAGGAAAGTCTCGATCAGCCTTGCGGTCGCGGCCGGCGCGGTGCCGAAGCGGGTCTTGCGAGGCGCCATGTAAAGGCCGCCCGAAACCTTTTCGAGCCGCCCCTCGTCAACGAGCTGCCGCAGATGCCGATCGACGGCATTCGACCAGCGCGCCAGATCCTTGCGCCGGTAAACCTGCCCTGGGCGAAGCCGACGTTTGAGTTCGTTGACGGCAGACATCAAGGGACCTCCTTCCTTCGATCCGCAAGATAGGCTCGAAGGCGCTCACATGCAATTTTTCTCATGTAGATTTCATGCAAATCTAGGCAAAGTTCACCCCCCGGCAAACACCGTATGGCTCTGCTCGCGCAGGAATTGCGGGACGTACCACGTGCCCAGCCCGCCCTTGCCGCTGGTGCCCGATCCTTTCCAGCCGCAGAAGGTCTGAATACCCGGCCAGGCGCCGGTGGTCGCGCCGCTGGCGCGGTTGGCGTAAAGGATGCCGGCTTCGATCGTGGTCAGGAACAGGTCGAGCTCGGCGGGGTCCTGGGCGTAGATGCCGGCGGTCAGGCCGTAATCGCTGCGGTTGGCGTCGGCGATCGCGTCAGCGAGGCGGTCGAAGGTCTGGATGCTGAGGAAGGGCAGGAAGAGCTCGTCGCGGTTGAGGCGGTGGTCGGGGGCGAGGCCGTCGACGATGGTGGGCGGCAGAAAGGCGCCGCCGTCGAACGCGCCGCCGGTCAGGCGTTCGCCGCCGAGCAGGATCCGGCCGTCGCGGCGGGCCTCGGTTACGGCGGTATCGAAGCGCGCGAGTGCGGCGGGATTGATCACCGGGCCCAGAAAGATTTCGGCGCGGCGCGGGTCGCCGATCGCGAGCTTGGCCGAGACCGCGAGCAGCCTTTCGACGAAGGCGTCGTGGACGTCGCGCGCGACATACACCTTCGAGCCCGCGCTGCACTTCTGGCCCTGCAGCCCGAAGGCCGAGCGCGCCGTGCCCGCGGCCGCGACGTCGAGGTCGGCGGAGGCGGTGACGAAAATCGGGTTCTTGCCGCCCATCTCGGCGAGCACCGGGCGGTTGATCCGGCCCGCGCAGGCCTGGCGCAGGATCGCCATGCCGACCGCGTTGGAGCCGGTGAACGCGAAGCCGTCGACCTGGCGGTTGGCGACGAGCGCCGCGCCGGTCTCGCGGCCGCCATAGACGAGGTTGAGAACGCCGGCGGGCAGCCCGCCCTCGACCAGCGCCTCGACGATCAGCCGGCCGGTGAGGCCGCTCGCTTCGCCGGGCTTGAATACCACGGAATTGCCCGCGACCAGAGCCGCGGTCGCCATGCCGAGCGACAGCGCGACGGGAAAGTTGAACGGCGCGATCACGCCGAACACGCCATAAGGGCGCAGCACGACGCGCGAGGTCTCGGCGGGAACGGCGGGCTGGCGGGCCGCGGCGAAGCCGTCGGTGCGCTCCATCTCGCCGCAATAATAGTCGATCAGGTCGATCGCCTCCTCGACCTCGCCGACCGCCTCGAGCCGCGACTTGCCGACCTCGATCAGGCAGGCGATCGACACCTCATATTTCCGCCGCGCAAGCGCCCGGGCGCCGGCACGCAGGATCGCGACGCGGGCGGGCCAGCCGAGATCGCGCCATACCGGATATGCGGCGCGGGCGGCGGCGACGGCTTCATCGACGAGCGCCGGCGATGCGATCGGGAATTCGCCGAGGATGAGCGTCGCGTCGATCGGGCTGGCGAGGGTAACGATCTCGCCTTCGGCGCGTTCGCGGCCGGCGATCAGCGCGGTGTGGCGGCGGCCGAGCAGGCTGGTTTCGACCTGCGGGATCAGGGCGTCGAGGTGGGCGTGGACGCCCGAGAAATCCTCGGCGATGTTGCTGTAGGTGACGCGGGGGAGCGTCATTTCACGCCCTCCAGCCGGCCATACGTCTTCAGCAGTGCGCGCAGCTCCTCATGCGGCAAGGCGAACATGCGGTAGCCGTTGGCGCCGGTCATCGTCTTCGCCGCGACCATCGCGTTGACGATCGCTTCCTCGGTCGCCTCGACCGCAGCCTGGAACAGCGGGTTGATCGGGGCATTGGCGAGGACCGCGATCGGCGATGGCGCGGTCTGGTCGGGATGGTTGACCTGGGCCGGGGCGGTGGTGAAGGCCAGGATGATGTCGCCCGAGGAGTTGCCCGAATAGGATCCGAGCCGCGCCAGCCCCAGCGCGGCGCGCTTGGCGACGCGGTTCAGCTGGACCGGCATCAACGGCGCATCGGTGGCGACGACGATGATGATCGAGCCCGAATCGGGCGGCACCGCGCCCGCGATCGCCTCGCCGGCGCATTTGGGCAGCTTGTCGGCGGGCGACAGTTTCGCGTCGTAGCAGGGCAGCCAGCGTTTCGACAAAGCGGGGCCGACGGGCGCGCCGGCGATGCGCAGCACCTTGCGGTCGCCGGTGTTGCACTGGACGAGCACGCCGACGGTGTAGGGCTTGCCCGCGACCTCGATCTTGCGCGAGGCGGTGCCGGTGCCGCCCTTGAAGCCGAAGCAGACCATGCCGGTGCCGCCGCCGACCGCGCCCTCGTCGACCGTGCCGCCCTTGGCACCGTCGAGCGCGGCCATCGCGGTCTGCTCAGTGACGTGGAAGCCGTTGATGTCGCTCGCCCAGCCGTCCCAGGTCTCGGCGACGACCGGGAAGGTGGCGTCGCCGAAATGCTGCTGGTGCCATTTCTGGATGCCGGCATAGACCTGCCCGATCGCATTGGTGCTGGTGATGCCGATCGCGCCCTGCACGACGCCGAAATCCTGGAGATAGGCGAGACCGGTCATCTCGCCATTGCCGTTGAGGTTGAAGGTGCCGCCATAGACCGGCGCCGGATTGGCCTTGCCGCGCGGGAAGATCGCGGTGACGCCGCTGCGCACCGGGCCCTTGCCGATCACTAGCGGGCCCTCGCCGGAGATGATGCTGATTTGGCCGACTTCGACGCCGGGGACGTCGGTGATCGCATTCAGCGGGCCGGGGGTGCCTTCGAAGGGGACACCGATGTCGCGGGCGCGTTCGGCAAGGGCTGGGGTGGTGAGGAAGAGAAGGAGCAGGAGTGCGGTAATCGCCGGGGAGAAGATGAAATTGCGCCGCCGCACTTCCTTCCCCCTTGATGGGGGAAGGTTGCGCAGACTTGGGTCCGCCCCTTGGCGGGCCCTAGTCGGAGCTGGATGGGGGTGATGTTCGGCGTCGAGCCGTTCGCCAAACATCACCCCCATCCAACTCCGACTAGGCGGCAGAGCCGCCAAGTCTCCGTATCCTTCCCCCATCAAGGGGGAAGGGGGAGTCTGCCGGCGCGGGCGCTGTTTTGCCGCTGGCGCGGCAAGCTCGGCTTCGCCTCGCACCCACCCCCGGCCCCTCCCTTGAAAGGGAGGGGAGAAAAAGGACTCGCTCATTTCGCCATCTCCATCATCGGCAGTTCGCGGCGGATTTCGCCTTCGGGCGGTTCGTCGAGGCCGCGCGCCAGTTTGTGGCCGGTGTAGACCGCCTGCTGGATCGTGCTCGGTGCGTAACAGTCGCCGACGCGGGTGATCGTGGCGATGCCCGCCCCCGCCCAGCGATCCTGCAGCGCGCGCAGGCCGGTGAACAGGCCATCGACCGGCAGGCGCGCGGTCACGGTGACGAGGCTGGTCGCGGCACGTTCGGTCGTCACGCCGGTCAGGCCGTTGGTCAGCAAGGCGCGGGCGTCACCGAAGCCGGTGACGCTGGTGTAGGGGAGCACCTCGACGCCGATGCGCGCCAGGCGTCTGGCGATCGGCAGCGCTTCCAGCGTGTTGACGGTCCAGGCCGAGACCATCGCGGCGGGCGTCACCAGCAGCACGTCGTGCCCGAGCGCGCGGCAGCATTCGGCGAGGACGCCGCCCATGTAATAATGGTCGTCGTCCCAGATCAGCACCGGGCCCGCTGCGGGCAGGCGGCCGGCCATGATGTCGTCGGGCGTGAACACCGACGGGCCGTCGAAGCCGGTGATCGCATGGCCGCTGTCGCGCCCGACGCCGTCGCGGCGCCAGATCGAGCCGGTCGCGATCGCGACATGGCGCGCGCCGAATTCGAGGACATGGTCGGGTTCGATCGCACTGTCGCGATAGATGGTGACGTTGGGCAGGCGGCCGAGCTGGCCGACCCGCCAGTCGCGCACGCGCGCCCATTCGGACAGGCCGGGCAGCGCCGCCTCGCGCGTCACGCGGCCGCCGAGCGTATCCGAGGCTTCGGCGAGATGGACCTCGTAGCCGCGCCGTGCCGCCGCCAGCGCCGCCTCGAGCCCGGCCGGGCCCGCGCCGACCACCAGTACCGATCCATCCGACTTGCGCGGCGCGATGATCTCGGGGTGCCAGCCGCGCCGCCATTCCTCGCCCATCGTCGGGTTCTGGGTGCAGCGCAGGTTGGTGGAGGTGTAGTCGCTCGACACGCAGATGTTGCAGCCGATGCATTCGCGGATGTCGTCGATCCGGCCTTCCTCGATTTTCTTCGGCAGAAACGGATCGGCGATCGACGGCCGCGCCGCGCCGATCAGGTCGATGATGCCGCGGCGGATCTGGCTGACCATCGTATCGGGCGAAGTGAAGCGGCCGACGCCGACCACCGGCTTGCCGGTCACCTGCTTGACGAACGCGGCATAGCGCTCCTGGAAACCCTCCTGGGCGAAGCGCGAGGTCTGGCTGTCGTTGGTCCAGGTCGAGAGGTTGACGTCCCACAGATCGGGCAGGTCGGCGAGCATCTCGACGATCTCGCGCGCCTCGCCGTCATGGGTGATGCCGATCCTGCCGATCAGTTCGTCGACGCCGAGCCGGACCGCGACCGCACAGCGATCGCCGACCGCGTCCTTGGTGTCTTCGATCAGTTCGCGCAGCAGGCGGACGCGATTTTCGAGGCTGCCGCCATATTCATCGGTGCGGTCGTTCTTGCGGCGTTCGAGGAAATGTTGGGCGATCGACAGGTCCTGCGTGGCATAGACATAGACGATGTCGAAGCCGGCGCGCTTCGAGCGGAGCGCGGCATCGCGGTGCCAGCGGCGCAAATCGATGATGTCCTGCTTGTCCATCGCCCGCGCCTGGACCGGCGCATAATAGATGATCGGCCGGTGCGACGGCGCGATCGGCGCCTCGCGCGTGCCCCAGTTCGCGCAGGATGCGCCGTGATGCATGATCTCGATCGCGGCGAGCGCGCCATGCGCGTGGACGGCATCGGCCATCGCCGCGAGCGCCGGGATGTCGGCGTCGGACCAGAGACGCCCCTCGTGGAACGGTTCGCAATCGGAGGTCGGGTGGATCTCGACCTCCTCGGTGGCGACCACCGCCCAGCCGCCCTCGGCCTTGATCCCGCGCAAGGCGGCGAGCGCCTGCGGCTGCGTCCAGCCCATGCCGTTGCAGTGCGGGACCTGGTAGAAGCGGTTCTTGGCGATGACCGGGCCGATCCTCACCGGTTCGAACAAGATGTCGTAGCGCGGATCGCGGGTCATGCGGCGGCTCCGGTCGGCGGGAGGGCGGCGAGCGTCGCATCGACGGCGTCGCCGAGCCGTTCGACGATGTCGTCGAGCTCGGCGTCGCGGGTGATGTAATGCGGGGCGAGCAGGACGTGATCGCCGCGCTGCCCGTCGATCGTGCCGCCGCCGGGATAGACGAGCAGGCCGCGCGCGAAGGCCTCGGCCTTGATGCGGGCGTGGAGATTCAGCGCGGGATCGAATGGCCGCTGATCGGCGCGATCGGCGACCAGTTCGATCGCCTGCAGCAGGCCGCGGCCGCGAATGTCGCCGACATGCGGATGACTGCCGAAGCGGTCGCGCAAGCGGCGGTCGAGGTGAGCGCCGGCCGCCCCGACACGCGGCAGCAATGCCTCGTCGCGGATCACCCGCTGGACGGCGAGCGCGGCGGCGCAAGCGACCGGGTGCGCGACATAGGTCTGGCCGTGCTGGAACGCGCCCGATCCGGCGGCGATCAGATCGTGGATCGCGGCGGTACAGAGCATCGCACCGATCGGCTGGTAGCCGGCGCCGAGACCCTTGGCGATGGTGACGATATCGGGCGCGATGCCGTCCGCCTCGCAGGCGAGAAAGGAACCGGTGCGCCCTGCCCCGCACATCACCTCGTCGAGGATCAGCAGCACGCCGTGGCGGTCGCAGATCTCGCGAATCCGGCACCAATAGCCGGGCGCGGGCGGCACCGCGCCGGCAGTGGCGCCGACCATGGTCTCGGCGACGAACGCCATCACCGTCTCCGGCCCGAGCCGCTCGATCTCCGCTTCCAGCGCATCGGCGGCGCGCTGCCCATAGGCCTCGGGCGTCTCGCCGGGCAGCGCGTAGCGGTGGAAGAAGCAGGGTTCGATGTGCGACACCGCCGCCAGCAGCGGCTCGTAGGGCGCGCGGCGCCAGGCATTGCCGCCGGCCGCAAGCGCGCCGAGCGTGTTGCCGTGATAGCTCTGCCGCCGCGCGATCAGCCGAGTGCGCGCGGGTTCGCCGCGTTCGAGATGAACTTGACGCGCGAGCTTGATCGCGGCCTCGATCGCCTCCGAGCCGCTGCCGGTGAACCAGACACGATCGAGCGTGCTGCCTGCGGATTCTGCGAGCATCGTCGCGAGCTGCTCGGCGGCATCGGTGGTGAAGAAGCCGTTATGCGCAAAAGCCAGCCGCCCGGCCTGGTCGGCGATGGCCGCCACGACGGCGGGATGGCCGTGGCCGAGGCACGAGACCGCGGCGCCGCCGCACGCGTCGAGATAGCGGCGACCAACGGCGTCGATCAAAATGATACCTTCGCCGCGCACCGCGGTTGGCGGGACATGGCCGGCGGCGCGGTGGAAGACGTGGCTGCCCATCTCAGACGCCCTTGCGCGGCGCGGCAGCATAGGCGCCGCTCTCGTAGAGCCGTTGCTCGATCTCGCCGACGCGCGCCGCCGCCGCATCGCCGGCATGAGCGAGCATCGCCGCCGCCAGCGCCTCGGCCAGCGCGACCGCCGGCGTGATCGTGGGGAAGAAGGACGGGCTGTCGGCGGCGAACAGCAGGATCGCGCGGGCCTGGCGCGCGAGCGGCGTCGCCCGGCTGTCGGCGATCGAGACCAGGGCCGCGCCGGACCGCGCGACCGCCGCGGCGATGTCGTGGATCTCGCGGCCATAGGGCCGGAAGTTGATCGCCAGCACCGCATCGTCTGGGCCGATCGCGGCAAGGTCGGCTGCCAGCGACGAGCCCTCGCCGCCGAGCAGGACGATGTCCGACCGGAACAGGCGGCAGACATAGGCGAAGGCCAAAGCCGGCGCGCGGCAGCTCATGAAGCCGGCGACGAAGATGCGCGGCGCGGCCTGGAGCAGGGCGGCCGCATCGTCGATCGCCGTTGCCGGATTGGCCGCGATCGCATGGTCGAGGCCGGCGACGCCGGCGCGCATCACTTCGTGCACGAGGCCGGGCACGCCCTCGCGGTGGACGATCGCATCGGCCCGCTCGGCATAGAGCGGCGAAGACGTGCGGAAATCGTCGACGCAGGCGCTGCGCAACGCCGACCAGTCTTCGAAGCCGAGACTGCGCGCGAGCCGCACGAGCGTGGCCGGCGCGACACCGACGCGCGTCGCGATCTCGCGCATCGACGACATCACCACCATGTCGGGATGATCGACGAGGAAGCGCGCGCCCTCGGCGAGCTGCGGCGCGAGGCCGGGCAGTTCGGCGATGATTCGCGCGGAGAGACGGCTGTCGGCCATGGCGGCATGAAACATTTGTTTCCCGGTCAGGTCAATCCAATCCATCTGGATCAGATGGGAATTGCGGACGAGGATTGCCGTCCAAAATCTGTGCTTTCGTCCTGTATCAATCGCGGCCGCATGATCTCGACATTCGAAGCAACCGGGGACGATCAGGGCCAAGCCGGCAATCCAGCACAAGCTCGATTGACTTTCGTCCGCGTTCTGGCCGATCCTGACAGCAAGTCAGGGGGCGGTCATCGAATTTTGGGCAGTTGTAGCAGGGGTCCGCCCGTCAAGCGGCTCACTGATCACACGAATGCCCCGGGTAGATGGTCGAGCAGGAAAATTGCGGGGACCATATGCCGATCTATAACGGTGATCAGAACAACAATAGCTTCGATGGCGGCAATGGTGCCGACGAAGCGCATGGCAATGCGGGCAATGATTCCCTCTACGGCAACGGCGGTAACGACGTTCTGAGTGGTGATGCTGGTGACGACTCGCTCTCCGGCGGGAGCGGCAACGACATGCTCGACGGCGGCGATGGCCGCGACAGTCTTAATGGCGATATCGGCAACGACATCGTAACCGGTGGTGCCGGGAATGACATATTGTGGGCCTATACGGGCGAAGATTCGATCAGCGGCGGCGATGGCGACGACCTGATGTTCGTCTCGACCATCTCGTCCGGCGATCACATTCACGGGGGCAACGGCGTCGATACACTGACGGTGAGCGATGGCGGGCCGAGCATCGACCTGTCGGCAATCGACGTGACCGATATCGAAAATCTGATCGGACCGTACAATTCTCACGTCAGTCTGACACTTGCTCAACTTGGCATGCTGTCCAGCATCGACCGCGTCAACGCCCTGACCCTAACGACGGGGGGATCGGTCGCACTCGACGCGGCCAATTTCACGCCACACTACATCAATCTGAGCACCGCGGGCAATTCGCTGACGATCAGCGGTGCGTACGTGCGCAGCGAACAATATTACGAAATTCAGGGCGGGGCGGGAGACGATGTCGTCACCACTGGCTCACATGAAGATTCGGTCCGGGGTGGCGGCGGCAACGACTTTCTGAGCGGCGGGGCGAGCTACAACGCGCTGAGCGGCCAGGATGGCGACGACACTCTGATCGGCAATGGCGGCGACGACTTCTTGTATGGCGGAGCGGGCGCCGACGCGGCTTATGGCGGAAGCGGTAACGACCAGTTCACGCTGCTGGCGGCCGGCGAGGCGGCGGGCGATCATTATTACGGTGGCAGCGGCCAAGATACGGCGCGCGTGATCATCGCCGCCTCGATCGATCTTTCACGGGCCCAGTTCGAAGGCATCGAGGCACTCGAAGTCGATTCGCTCAGTACTGCGATTCTGTCGCTGGCCCAAGCACAGACATTCGGCGGCATCAACGGGGACGGAAGTGTGAGTTTCGCCACCGGGGGCACTGCCGACCTACGCGGCCTGTCGGGCACATTGCGGCGATTCGTGCTCAACGACGCTGGAAACCGTGTCGACCTCACCGGATCGACCGGTGACTATATCATCCACGGCGGGGCCGGCGACGACATTGTTCTGGGCGGCAGTGGCGACGACGAGATCCATGGCAATGGTGGCAACAATGTCGCCTATGGCGGCCTCGGCAACGATCTACTCTATGCGAGCGCTGGCATCGACAGTCTCCATGGCGGTGCATTGGGCGACACCTTCATCGTCTCGTCCTTGGCCGAACTGGGGGCGAGCGACCACTTCGACGGCGGCGAGAGTTTCGACCAACTGGTGCTGAACTTCGTTGGGGCGGTCGACCTGTCGAACGTCGCGATTTCCAGTATCGAGATGTTGACTGGTGATTTTGGGGTCAGGCTCACGGCACAGCAGCTCGACGGGTTTGATAGCCTGTCCGGGATCAAGAACTTCACGATCACGACCGGTGGCGCTGTCGACCTCTCGCAAACGAGCTTCGGCGGATTCGACGATTACGTCATCAATCTCGCCGACGCCGGCAATGCCGTCGATCTCGCCCGCGGCGTCGGCTTCTCTTTCACCGTCAACGGCGGTGACGGGGACGACGTGATCATCGGCAATATCGACAATGTGCTGCGCGGCAATGGCGGCAACGACACGCTCACCGGTGGCTATGGCGAGGATGCGCTTTACGGCGGCGCGGGCAACGATCTGCTCGATGGAGCCCCCGGCGTGGAGGAGTGGCCGGGCGACGACATCCTCGACGGCGGATCGGGCAACGATACAGCGAGCTATGCGACGTCCACCGGCGCCGTCGCCGTCAGCCTGCTGCTCACGACGGCGCAGGATACCGGCGGCGCCGGGACCGACACGCTGACCGGGGTCGAGAATCTGATCGGATCCCGCTTCGCCGACGCGTTGCACGGCACTAAGGGCGACAACGTCATCGAAGGCGGCGCCGGAAACGATGCGATCGATGGCGATGCGGGCAATGACACCGCGAGCTATGCCGGAGCGGCCGCGGGCGTGACGGTCAGCCTGGCGATCACGGCAGTGCAGAATACGCTCGGGGCCGGTTCGGACCTGCTCGTCGGTATGGAGAATCTGGTCGGCTCGGCCTTTGCCGACATGCTGACCGGCAATGCTGCCTCCAACCAGCTCAGCGGCGGCGCGGGGGACGATGTGCTCGACGGCGGCGCGGGCAATGACAGGCTCGATGGCGGCGGCAGCGCCGATACGGCCAGCTTCGCCTCCGCCAGCGCGGGCGTGACGGCCAGCCTGATCACCGGCGCAGCCGGGGGCGCGGGATCGGACACGCTGATTGCAATCGAGAACCTCACCGGCTCTGCTTTTGCCGACATGCTAACCGGCGACACCGGCGCCAATATCCTTGCCGGAGGCAGTGGTGACGACCTGCTGCTGGGCGGGGCGGGCAATGACGCGCTTGTCGGCGGCGCGGGCGTGGATACTTCATCCTATGCCGGAGCGGCCAAAGCGGTGACCGTCAACCTGGCCACCGGCCTCGCCACCGGCGGCGCGGGATCGGACACGCTTACCGGCATCGAGAACCTGGTCGGCTCTGCGCTCAACGACATCTTGACCGGCGATGCGGGCGCAAACCTAATCGATGGCGGTGCCGGCCTCGGTGCGGACCGGCTCAACGGCGGCGGCGGGATCGATACGGTGACCTACGCCAATGCCGCGGCGCGGGTGCGCGTAGACTTGAGCATCACTACAGCGCAGAACACGATCGGCGCCGGTATCGACACGCTGGTGCAGGTCGAAAAGCTGATCGGCTCGGCTTATGGCGATGTGCTGACGGGTTCGTCGGATGCCAATGCACTGAGCGGCGGCGCGGGCAACGATCTGCTGACCGGTGGTGCGGGCGTCGACATGCTCGACGGGGGCGCCGGAGACGATGTACTGGCGGATTCCTCGGGCGACGGCGCAGGTATCGGCATAGTCACGACGTTCAGGGGCGGCGACGGCTTCGACATCGCTTCCTTTGCGGGCCTTGCCCGTGGCGTCCAGATTGCAGTGGCAGCGAGCGAAACCGTGTTTGCCGTGGGCAACGAAGCGAGCGTCGCCTTGTCCGGCATCGAAGGGCTGATCGGCACCGGCTTCGACGATGCGCTTGACGGCGATGGCGCTGCGAACAGTCTCGCTGGCGGCGCGGGCGTGGACCGGCTCCGTGGGGGTGCCGGCAACGACCTGCTCGATGGCGGCACCGGCATCGACACCGCCTATTACGACTTTGCAGCTGCAGCGGTGAGCGTGAACCTGGCGATCCAGTCGGCGCAGAACAGCGGTGGCGACGGCGTCGATTCGATCCGTAATGTGGAAAATCTGTTCGGATCGTCGTTCGGCGACCGGCTGACCGGCAATCAATATGCCAATTCGCTGATTGGCTCGGGCGGCGATGATGTGCTCGAGGGTGGCCTTGGCAACGACCAGCTGATCGGTGGCGACGGGACCGACACCGCGACCTTCGCGACGGCGTTGGCGGCGGTGAAGGTCAGCCTCGCGGTCGCGACCGCGCAGTCGACCGGTGGTGCAGGCGGAGACACGTTGTCGGGCATCGAGAATCTGACCGGATCGGCCTTCGACGACATGTTGACTGGCGACGACGGCGCCAATTTTTTGATCGGCAATGCCGGCAATGACGTGCTTGCTGGCGGCGCGGGCAACGACATGCTCAACGGCGGCGCCGGCATCGATACCGCAAATTATGCCGGCACTACCGGCGCGATTCTCCTCAACCTCGCCCTTGCCACGGCGCAGGACAGCGGCGCCGGCGGCAATGATGTGCTGATCTCGATTGAGAATGTCATCGGAACATCGTTCGACGACATCGTGACGGGGTCATCGCAGGCGAACGCAATTTCGGGCAGCGGCGGCAATGACGCGATCGACGGCGGATCGGGCAACGACGCGATCGACGGCGGCAACGGCAACGACGCTCTGAAGGGATCCGCCGGCGACGATCTGCTGACCGGCGGCGCCGGACTCGACACGCTCACCGGCGGCGTTGGCGCGGACATGCTCTCCGGCGGGGCAGGCTTCGACATTTTCCTGTTCACCGCCATCACCGATTCCACCGTCGCAAGCGCCGACCGCATCCTGGACTTCACATCTGGCGACCGGATCGATCTCTCGGCGATCGATGCCGATAGCGGGACCGGCGGCAATCAGGCCTTCCATCTCGCCGCCAGCTTCAGCCGCGTCGCGGGCGAATTCACCCTGGCCTTTAACGCCGGCAGCAACATCACGATGGCCTTGTTCGATACGGACGGAGACGCGACTGCCAACATGGCGATCCTGTTTACGGGCGACGTTACCGGCCTCACCGAAGGGTGGGTATTATAGCAGCGCCAGGAAGCAGTTCGGAGCCGAAATGCGCTGAAGGGTCTCGACCACCTTATGAAATACCGGAGCCGAGCGCATGAACGCACCGCGCCTCGCCCCGCCAATACGAACAGTTCGGACGCCAAACCGGAAGCGCAAAGCGACCTGCGCTGAGGTAGATTGAAAGATCCACCTTCAAATATTCGCAAAGCCTGGAGACGCCGAATTTCGGTGACGAATTTGGTCAAGTCACCGCAATTCCGCTGGACAGAAAATGCCTCCCCATCTTGCGATGGAGAGGCATTGACCGAATCGTTGATCGCTCGGTCCGAATCGTTCCGACCCGTGTCACGATCCCTTTGTCCAGGTCCTTGATCGCGCCCTTATCCGGGATCGCGAACAGGCCCTGACGCGATTACTGCTCCAGGCCAGCCAATTTGGGACCGATGGTCTTGGCCACGTCCACCTTGACCGAGTCATTATGGGCGCGAACCGTCATCGCCAGCTTGCCGTTCTTGTCGAGCAGAACGGCTTCCTGGTCGCTTCCCTCCGGCGCCAGCTGAACGATCAGGGGACGCGGATAGAGCCGGTTGCTGGCGCCATTGGTGCCATCGACGACAGCACCGACGCCGCCGCCGAGCAGGATGTTGCCGAATGCCGAGCCGCCCAGCTTCGACTGGATCAGCACATAGGCCGGCTTGAAGCCCGCCAGCGTGATGTCCGCGCGGAGATCGTCCTTGCGCTTGAATTCAAGGCTGCACGGCGTCGTGCATTCCGTGCCATTGGTGAACTTGACCTGAGCCCCAGTCGGCTTCGAATCGGCAATATAGCTCGTTTTCGTGCCGTTCATAACCGTAGCGCAACCGCCGAGCTGAACGCCCAGAACTGCGACAAGCGCAACAAAAACCCCGTTCTTCATTCTTAGTCCCCCTTCCGCGATGGAGGCGCCTGATGAATGAAAAAGCGCATTTGGAAAGGATGATTTTGAGATTACGGTGACATCCCTGTTCGAAACCTTAGTTCGACTAAGCTCGTGCGTCGGTGATCACACGAATCGGACGCGAACGGGAGCGATGTTGATCACGCTTGAAGCCTCGCTCGCGCTCCCGCCGACCAGCCGGCCGGCTGGGCGCCCGATCGATACCATCGAGATCGCGGTTGCCAAACGCAAACCAGCCGCCATATCCCCGCGACAAGTCTGGATGCCTGCGAGGAAATATGATGAGCTTTACCCTTTACGATGCCTCCGCGCCGATTTTTGCGGCCTCGCTCAGGGACATGAGCGCCTGGCTCGACAAGGCTGGCGCCGAAAAGCCGGAAAGCGCGTTGATCGAGGCCAGGCTCGCACCTGACATGCGGCCGCTTTCGGCGCAGTATCAAATGGCATCGGACAGCGCCAAAAATGCGATGGCGCGCCTTGCCGGTGTCGATGCGCCAGTGATGGCGGACACCGAGGCAAGTTTCGCCGAGCTGAAGGATCGGTGTGCGCGCACGGTCGCTTTCGTCGAGAGCTTCGATCGCTCAGCCCTGGCCGGCAGTGAAGAGCGCGCCATCAGCCTGAAGTTTCCCAACGGTATGGGATATGCGTTTACCGGCGGCGCGTATCTGACCGGTTTTGTGCTTCCCAACTTCTTCTTTCATGTCACGACGGCCTATGCGATCCTTCGCGCTGCGGGCGTGACCTTGGGCAAGCCCGATTTTCTTCAACATCTTGGTCCACCCAATTTGACTGCCGCCTAGGGTCGACGCCTGTCGGTGGGCTGATTCTGCCCGAGGCGACGCCCCCGGGTGCCCACCACCGCCTCAAAGCACCCAATTCCCCGTCATCGCCGTCACATCACCCGTGAACAGCACCGAGAAATCGCCGGCACCATCGCCATTGGTGTCGCCGAGCAAAGTGGTCGTTCCGCCGCTGAATGCCAGCGTGAACTGGCCGGCCACGCCCGTAAAAGCGGTGACGCGGACGAAGGCGTCGTTACTGCCGACGGTGTTGGCATTGGCGTCGATCGCCGACAGGTCGAGGATATCGCCCAGCGCGAAGTCGGCGATGCGATCGGAATTGGCGCCGGCCGCGCTGTCGGTCCTGGCGAGATAGACGAAGCGATCATTGCCGGCGCCGCCGGTGAGCAGGTCGCGGCCGACGCCGCCGGTCAGCAGATCGTCGCCGCTGCCGCCCTTGAGCATGTCGTTGTTGCCGCCGCCGTCGAGCGTGTCGTTGGCGCTGCCGCCATCGATCAGGTCGTCGCCATTGCCGCCGGTGATGATGTTGAGCTGGGCATTGCCGGTCAGCGTGTCGGCGAGCGCCGAGCCGATCAAATTCTCGATGCTCGCCAGCGTGTCGATGCCGGCGCCGATCGTGTTCTGGGCGACCGTCTGCGACAGGTTGACGGTGATGCCGGTGGTCACGCCGGCATAACTGGCGGTATCGCTGCCGGCACCACCCGACAGCGTGTCGTCGCCGAGTCCGCCGATCAAGGTGTCGTTGCCCGCATTGCCGGTCAGCACGTTCTTGCCGGCATCGCCGGTGAACAGATCGTCGAATGCCGAGCCCGTCAGATTCTCGATGCCGACCAGCGTGTCGCTGCCCGCACCCAGCGTCGACTGCGCGGTGGTGACCGTCAGGTTGACGCGGACGCCCGTTGCCGCATTGGCATAGCTCGCCGTGTCGATGCCGGCGCCGCCGGTCAGCACATTGCCGAACATGTTGCCGGTCAGCACGTCGGCGAACGCGGTGCCGATGACATTCTCGATGTTGATGATCCGGTCGAAACCCGCACCGCCGGTGTTCTGCACCGACTGGCTGACGAGGTTTACCGTCACGCCGGCGCCGACCAGCGAATAGTCGAGCGTGTCGATGCCCGAACCGCCGTCGATGCTGTCATTGCCAAGGTCGCCGCGGATCAGGTCGCTGCCGAGGCCGCCGGAGAGGCTGTTATCGCCCGTCGTGCCGATCAGGGTGTCGTTGAACGCCGAGCCGAGCAGGCCCTCGATGCCGGTCAGCGTGTCGGTACCTGCGCCGCCGGTGTTCTGCGCGGTCGATACGAGCAGGCTGACGGTGACGCCGGCGGTCGCATCCGCATAGTTGGCGATGTCGGTGCCGGCGCCGCCGTCGATGCTGTCGTCACCGGCTCCGCTGGTCAGTGTGTCATTGCCGTCGCCGCCGACCAGCACGTCGTTGCCGGCAAGCCCGTTGAGGGCGTCGTTCCCGAGGCCGCCTTCGATGCGGTTCGCGCCCGCCGTGCCGGTCAGCGTGTCATTATAGGCGCTGCCGATCAGATTTTCGAAGCCGGACAGGGTATCAATGCCCGCACCCAGTGGGTTCTGAGCAGAGGTCAGCCCGAGATTGACGATGACGCGCGATGCGGCGCTGGCATAGGTTACCGTATCTATGCCGGCCCCGCCAGCGAGCGTGTCGGCAGCACTGCCGATGCCGCCATTGATCAGATCTTCGCCACCGCCGCCATCGATTACGTTGGCGCCCGTATTTCCGGTCAGCACGTCGGCGAAGGCCGAGCCAACGAGATTCTCGAGATTCGTGATGGTATCGTTGCCGCTGCCCCCGGTGTCCTGCGAGGTCGTGGAAGACAGATTGACAGTAACGCCCTCGGTGGCCGTAGCGTAGCTCAACGTGTCCGCGCCGGCGCCGCCATCGATTCGGTCATTGCCGGCGCCGCCGTCGAGCGTGTCGTTGCCAGCGAGTCCGGAGAGCGTATCATTGCCTGCCAGGCCGGTCAGCACATTGGCGGCAGTGCTACCGGTCAGCACATTTTCGAGCGCATTGCCCGTGCCGCCGATCGCGGCGGTGCCGGTCAGCAGCAGGCGTTCGACGTTCAGTGGCAGCGCGAAGCTGACCGATGCGCGCACCTCGTCTACGCCCGCGTTCGCCAATTCGACCACCTGATCGCCGCTGTCGTCGACGGCATAAATATCGTCGCCATCGCCGCCGTAGAGAACATCGCGGCCAGTGCCGCCGTCGAGCAGGTCGTTGCCGGCGCCGCCGCGCAACCTGTCATTTCCGCCGAGGCCTGACAGCGTATCGTCACCGTCGAGGCCGTTTACCACATTCGCGGCATCGTTCCCGCCGATCGCCTCGCCAAGCGCCGTTCCGCGGATCGGCGAGATGGCGGTCGGATTCTCGATGCGATAGAGATGATCGCTGCCGACCAGCGTCAGATATTGCGAGTCGGGACCTAAGGCCAGGCTCGCGCCATAGCGGAAAAAGGCCCAAAACATCTCCTGGGGAACATCGGCAGGATAGGGGAAGCTTGCGACCTGTGCCCAACTGCTCGTCGAGAACTTCAGAATGCGTCCCCCGGTCGCAACATAAAGATTCTCGGCGAGATCGTCGAACACCATCCCCTGCACTTCACCCAGGCCGGTGATCGTGGTGATGGGCGCGAGGTCTTTGCCGTAGATGATGACACCAACCTGCCGTTCGAGGTAAGCGATGATGCTGCCATCGAACGTATAGGCGTGCAGGCTCTCTCCAGAGCTTCCCGTGTTGCGTTGGGCGACCCGCTGGATCGTACCGCCGTCGACCAGGTCATAGACCTGAAGGGGACCGCTTACGTTGAAGCCGGGGGAGAGCAGGATGTGCTGCCGGTCGGCGGTCGCGGTGACGATCGGTGCCTGTGCCGAACCGGATTCGAGCGCGGTGAAGACGCCGGTGCGCGTGTTCAGCGAATAGGTTGTGCTGGTTCCCGATCCGCGCAGCGTTGTCGTCACGATCGCCGTGCCATCAGCAAACATTGCGACATCGTAGAACGGGCCGTGAATTGATCCGAAGCTGTACCTGAAATTAGTGACCGTACCGGTCGCTAAATCGAGCTTGTGCACGGCAAACACCGCCGTCGAACCGTTGTCGGAGAGCGCCTGATTTTCTGTCACGAGCAAGAAAGATCCGTCCGGCGAGATATCCATTCCGCCCAAGTCACGGCCGGCGCGGATATTCTGAATCACTTGGCCGCTGAGCGTATCATAGATAGTCACGAAGCCATCGTGCCGTGCAACGTACATGCGGCTGTGATCGGCGTTGAATATCACATCCGACGCGAATGCGTCGACAATCGAATTTGGCACTGAGACACACCCCCGGACAGCAACCGGCGGTTGCCACCAACTGCTCTTTCCGAACTAGAGTGAGGATGTGACGAGCGAAAGTCGTTTTTTCGGCTCCTTGCCGTTTGGGGGGGTAGTGGTACTGACATACCCGTTGCCGGGCCACTCCGCCCCGTCGATCGGTTGGCAGCAAAAAATGTCGTCCGCCAACCCCTTGTCAAGGCCGAAGCCGCCGAACGCGGTGGCCGAAGACCTGCCTTTACAAGGGGTTGGCGGATGACAACGATCGCTTGGCCACGTTGACGGACTGCACCGCAGCGTCGTCTCTCATGCCGCCTACGTCGGATGGGAGAACCAAACGCCACCCACTCGAAAAAGCGGGGAGCCAATAAAATCGACCATCTCGCGACTCCCATACGCACACGTCGCGAGAGCTAAGACCGATCCTGTGACAAGGGAAAGTCTATTGGCGCGGGATTCCGACAGGGAAACGACAAATCCCTCCCGGCAGCGCCTTGCGTCGCATCACAGCGCAATTCGGTCCGTCAGGCTTCGGCGAACTGATAGACGATGGTTTCGCCGATCCCCTTGAGCAAGATCATGCGTGGCGGCAGGAAATCCACCAGCCGCCCCGCACGATAATAGGTGGTTTCCGATACGAGAATGGTGTTCGGGTCCGCGACGGTCTGGATCCGGCTGGCCACGTTCATCGTCTCACCCCAATAATCATAGGCCTGACGTTGCGTGCCGATCACTCCACCCACGACGGCACCAGTGTGGATGCCGATCCTGACCGAAACTTCGAAGCCGAGCCGGTCCCTGATCGTAGGCAGTTTGGCGATCACGTCGCGCGCGAAATCGAGCGCAGAAATCGCACAATTTTCCAGCGGATGCGACGCGCCGGCCACCGCCAGATAGGCATCGCCGATCGTCTTCACCTTCTCGACCTTCGTCGCGGTCGCCGAGTCGTCGGCGGCCATGAAGACGGCATTCAGCACCTCGAGCAGATGCCGGGGCGCCAGCCTGCGCGCCATCGAGGAGAAACCGACGATGTCGATGAATATCACGGAGACCTCACTGAACGCATCGGCGACGGTTTCTCCCGCCTTCAGCCTGTTCGCCACTTTCTCGGGCAAGACGTTGAAGAGCAGTTCCTCCACCTTGCGCGCCTGTTGCGCCAAGGCGAGGTGGGACATGTGAGTCGACAGTCGGCCCTGGTGGATTTCGCGATTGGCATAGTTGGCAATCGCGAGAACGGTAAATACGGGCATCATCTGCGTGATATTGCCCGCGAAATCTAGTCCAAGCCGCGATATGATTGCGCCACATAAAGCGGTCACCGTGATGCTCATGATTGCAAAGGCGAAGGGGGAGCCGATACTTGTCACCGAAAATATGCTGAGCAGCGTGGCCGTATTGTAGGTGACGATACCTGTCGGCGACGAGCCGATCTGGCCCGCGACCGGAAAAAACGACGAATTCATGTAGATCTGCGTCAGATAGATGCCGATCATCGGGGGAGCTTCGATCCACCGGATCGTCAGATAGGCATTGGTCATCGATGTGCCGTAATAGACGAGGATCGCCGCGGACATCACCGAGGCGCCGAGCACCATCCGGCGCAGGTCATAATCGCCCCCCAGTAGCGACGCCGATATCAGATAAACGACCAGGATCGCGATCCCGAAAAAGCAGACCATCTTGACGACCGGCCTCTGCCTCAATCGTACGGCCGCGAGAAAGTCGGCATTCATCAGCATCTGTCGTTGTTCCCCCGGACCGGCCGCAATTGGTTGACGTCGGCATGTTTCCGGCCGAAGGGCAACCTGTCGAGTGTTCTTATCTCAAGCGCGATCTGCGGCACAGGCCGTGGGCGCTCCGACCTGCCGGTGCTCGACTGGAATCGACTCCGCACCGACGTGTTCCGGTGATGGCCAGGCCGCTCCCAAGTCCGGCGCCGGGTTCGTCGCCGCAATGTCTAACGGCGCGGGAACCAAATCGCCCCGCGTGCGATTCGGCTGATACCGTTGCATTCGCAACGACCGAATTGGGGGTCTTGGGTTGTCCACCGCGTCCGCGCCATTCGTTGATGCCCGGCACGCGGCACCGCTTTCGCCCCTCGTCCTATACGCGCCGCATTCCCGGCCGGCCTCCGCCTCGTGCGGCCGGCGCATGGCCGCGCGCCTTGGGGAGACGAATAAATGCAAATGCGCGCGAAACGAATCGATCCGGCCCTGCTGAATCACGATCGCGGCGACGACGCCGCGACGATTCCGATCTTCCTCACCGGGTCGCCGGCCGCCTACGCCAAGGCGACGACCGCGCTGGAGGTCGACTATATCGGCGATCGCGTGCCGACCGGCGCGGTGGTGCCGCTGGCGAGCAGCGACACCGTGCCGGACGACATCTCGACGACGGCGACGCTGACCGTCGGCGGCGGATCGGTGTTCTCGTCGATCGATACCGTGGGCGACCAGGATTTCTACGCGGTCACGCTGACCGCGGGCGTCGATTATCAGATCGGCATGTACGGCACGACCGCGGGTCCAAATGCGATCCCGCTTTCGGATTCCTATGTCGAAATCTACGACGCGGCCGGCAATCTGGTCACCAGCGCGGACGGCGGCGCGACGACGCCGATGAACGAGGCCAATTCGGGCTTCGACGTGCTGACCACCTTCACGCCCGGCGCCAGCGGCACCTATTACATCAATGCCCGCGCCTACGACAACATCGCCGAGGACGGCGGCAATGGCGACCTGGTCGGCGACTATGAACTGTTCATCAATCCGGCGCCCGCCGACGCCTATCAACCCTATTACGATACCGACAGCCCGCTTTATGCGATCGACTGGGGTACGCAGGTCGATGGCACGGTGCGCAATCCCGACGGCGTCGAGGGGCCGCGGACGACGGCCAACCCGCCGGCGACGCCCGACGCCGATCATGACGGCGTGGCGGGCAAGAATGTGGTCAAGATCTATTTCGCCCAGGCCGGCGACGTGTTCGTCACCAACGACCCGACCAATCCCGGCCTGCCGCCGGCGATCGTCGCGGTCGGCGCGAAGGACTTCGAGCGCACCGCGGTGTTCACCGCGCTCGGCGAATTCTCCAAGGTCGCCGACGTGGTCTATCAGGAGGTGTTCACCCGCGAGGAGGCCGACTTCTTCTACGTCACCTACAGCGGCACGCCCGGCCCGGGCGTCAGCCTGCTCGGCTCGATGAGCCCGCCGGGCGAGTCGGACGAGGGCCTCGCCCAGTTCAATTCGGGCGACTATCGCTGGACCGCGACCAATCTGGCGCAGGGCGGCTTCTCGTTCGTCACCTTGATCCACGAATTCGGCCATGGCCACGGCCTGGCGCACCCGCACGACAATGGCGGCCATTCCGGGATCATGCGCGGCGTCGAGTCCGAAGGGCCGGTCGCCGACTATACGCTGGGCGACTATGACCTCAACCAGGGCGTCTTCACGATGATGTCCTATGAGGATGGCTGGCAGACCTCGCCCTATGGCAATGCCGCGACCGATGTCGCCTATGGCTATCTCGGCGGGCTGATGGCGTTCGACATCGCCGCGATCCAGGACAAATATGGCGTCAACGAGGAATGGGCGACCGGCAATGACAGCTATGTGCTGAAGGACGTCAACGCGGCCGGGACCTATTATTCGTCGATCTGGGACGCGGGCGGGATCGACCGGATCGTCTATACCGGCGCGCGCGACACGCTGATCGACCTGCGTCCGGCAACGCTGGAATATGAGACCGGCGGCGGCGGCTTCGTCAGCTACGCCTATGGCGTGTTCGGCGGCTACACGATCGCCAACGGCGTCGTGATCGAGAATGCGGCGAGCGGATCGGGCAACGACCGGCTGATCGGCAACGCCGCCGACAATGCGCTGAGCGGCGGCGGCGGCAACGACATGCTCGCCGGCGGGCTCGGCCGCGACCGGCTCGACGGCGGCGCGGGCAGCGACACCGCCGACTATGCCGGCGCCGCGGCGGCGGTGACCGTCAACCTCGTCACCATCTCGGCGCAGAATACCGGCGGCGGCGGCACCGACACATTGATTTCGATCGAGAACGTCACCGGCAGCGCATTCGACGACACACTGACCGGCAACGCCTTCGCGAACGTCCTGACCGGCGCCGCCGGCAACGACCGGCTGGCGGGCGGCGCGGGCAGCGACACGCTCGACGGCGGCGACGGCATCGACACCGCCGACTATTATCGCGCCACCAGCGGCGTGCTGGTCAATCTCGCGCTCGCGACCACCCAGGCCTCGGGCGCCGCCGGCACCGACACTTTGATATCGATCGAGACTCTGATCGGCACCGGCTTCGACGATCAGTTCACCGGCAACGGAGCGGACAATGGGCTGATCGGCAATGGCGGTAATGACCTGCTCAACGGCGGCGCTGGCAATGACGATCTGAACGGCGGCGCGAATGTCGACACCGCGAGCTATGCCGGCGCCGCCGCCGGCGTGACCGTCAGTCTCGGCGTCGCCGGCGCGCAGGACACGATCGGCGCGGGCACCGACACGCTGGTCTCGATCGAGAACCTGACCGGCTCGGCGCTGGACGACCGGCTGACCGGCGGCATCAACGCCAATGTCCTGACCGGCGGCACGGGCAACGACACGCTGGACGGCGGCGCCACCGGCAACGACACGCTCGATGGCGGCGCGGGCAACGACGTCCTGCGCGGGCAGAACGGCAACGACCTGCTGATCGGCTATGCGGGCAACGACCTGATCGACGGCGGTACCGGCACCGACACGGTCAGCTACAAGGTCGCATCGGGCGGCGTGACAATCAGCCTGGCGATCACGGGTGCGCAGACCGTGCATGGCGGGCACGGCCTCGACACGATCGTCAATGTCGAAAACGTCGCCGGTTCGGACTTCGCCGACACGCTGACCGGCAGCGCCACGGCCAACGTCCTGACCGGCAATGGCGGCAAGGACATGATGGCCGGCGGCGGCGGCAACGACCGCTTCGTCTATCTGGCGACCAGCGACAGCAGCCCGGGCGCCAATGCCGACCGGATCACCGACTTCGCGGCCGGCGACATCCTCGACCTAGCCGCGATCGATGCCGACACCGGCACCGCCGGGATCAACGAGGCATTCACCCGGGTCGGCAGCTTCTCGGGCGTGGCGGGCCAATTGATCCTCGCGTTCGACGCGGGCACCAACACCACCACCTTGCGCGCCGACGACGATGGCGACGGCATCGCCGACTTCTCGATCCTGTTCAGCGGAGATGCGACGGGCACGACGGCGAACTGGGTGCTGTAGCGGCCGGGCCATTGGACAGACGGCACCTGTCCGCGATCTCCTGCACGGGGATCGCGGACGGGATCACCTGCCGATCGAACGCCGGAAGAGCTTTTTCCCGCCGCACCGGCGCGCGACCGCGCCGGTGCTCGTCGACGACCGCTTATTTCAGTTCGTCCTCGAGCGCCTTGATCTTGTCGAGATGCTTCTGCACCTTGGGCTTGATCTCGGCCGCTGCCGCCTTGAGCGGGGCGGCATCGCCATGCTCGGCATAGTCGGACATCAGCGACAGCGCGCTCTGGTGCGCATCGACCTGCTGGCTGGCATATTTCCTGTCGAAATCGGCACCTTTCAGCTTGCCGAGATCGGCCAGCCTGTCGTTCTCGTCATCGGTCAGCGTGGCATCGGGCTTGATCGCCGGGCTCGCCTTGGCCGCGGCGGCCTTGATCTTGCTCGTCGAGCCGGTGTGATCGGTGATCATCATCGCGGCGAAGCTCTTGAGGCCAGGCGATGTCGCCTTCTCCTTGGCGAGCTTGGCCGAGGCGATCTCGAACGCGTCGCTCTTCGCGGCCTTGTCGACGAACTGCTGTGGCGAGGGCGTGGCCGTCAGCGCGTCCTTGACGTCGTCGGCGGCATTGTCGATGATGTTGCCGGCATCGGCTGCCGCGTTGGAGACGCTGTTTTCGGCGTCGGCGGCCGTCTCGGATGCCTTCTCGCCGCAGCCGGCCAGCACCAGGGCAAGGGCCAGCGGCGTCGCGATCAGAGTCACTTTGCGCATCATATCTCTCCGGCTATCTGGTCGCCCCAACGCGCGGCAGGGGGCGCCGTTCCACGCCGGTGCGTCGGATCCCCGGCCATGTCACCGACGCTCGACGCGGTGTCGGGCGCAGCTGAGATGTCGATCGCGGATGCATTGACCACCGGACGACATCGGTCGAACGTCGTGATATTCACTCGAAACGGGCGTCGGGGCCTCGCAGAGCATCGGAAGGACCATCGAGCGTGACGGACAAGCACAAGGCGCACATCGATCGCGTGACGGCGTGGCAGAAGAAGGGGCCGCGCGGCAAAGCCACGATCGCCCAGCTCAAGGCGCCTGCGGTCGCCGACGTCGAGGCCTGGGCGCGCGAGAACGGCATCACGGTCGATATATTGAAAGGGCCGACCGGCAAGATGGAAGGCATCGGGTTCAACACGCCAGCCGAGGAACTGCTCTTCAAGCAACGCTTCTTCAGGTGATCAGTCGGTGCCAAGGTGTAATTCGGTGACAATGCATTCAATTCCGAAACCGACGGGCGCGCCGCATCGTCGTTGAAACATGCTGCTGAATGACGGTTTGTCGGCGCCTGCGCGATCAACGCACCGGCGGATGAAGGCGGCCGTCGAGCGCGAACCGCTCCTGACTGATCCGCACATAGGCACCCGCCGCGCGGGTCGCATCGAAGATCAGGTTCCAGCTGTGGCTCGAAACCGCGCTCGGCACGAGCACGAAGCGATGGGCAGCGAGAAGATCCTCGCCAAATTGCTGCTGACCGGCGCTCGGAATGCCCGGCCGCAGCCAGTTCGGGTTCGGCACGTCGGCTGCTTGCACGATGTGGACCGCCGACACGTCCGTCACCTCGAATGCGGTCAGCACGTGCGGAACCCTGTCGAGCACGGCAAAGGTCTTGTGCACGGCCACTTCGAGGATCGCGGTCGCGGGATCGATCGAGCCATAGACCGCGCGCGTGCCTTTGCGGTTCCAGCGGCCGCCCTGGCGGAAGGCGCCCTCGCCGCTGTCCCAGCTTGATGCATAGATCTGCTGATCGACGCGCCAGCCGAAGAGTCCGGCGCCGCCCAGTGCGCCGGGCAGCGGAATCACGCGTAGACGCCGAACGCGATGCGTTCCAGATGCTGCTCGACGAGTTCGGTTCCGGCGGGCGTTGCAAGCAGATCGATCGGCCGATGCTGATCGAGCCCGATCGCCGGGCGCTCGAGCCAGCGCTCCGCCTCTTCCTGCGAGCCGAACACCGAAATCGCCTGTGCCAGGACCTCGGCGAACTTCCATGCGCGTCCGCTCTGCTCCGGGCTGAGCGCTTTCGCGGTCGCCTCGCCTTTGCGCCGCTGGAGCGTCCGCTGGCTGATCCCGACGGCGCGTTCCAGAACATCCGGACGCTGCAATATCGGGACGCTGGACACGAGCCGGGTCAACGCGGCACCGGGGAATCCCGCCAGGATCAGGTCGTGAACCGCAAGCGCGTTGGCGACGCCGTGCCTGAAGGTTGCGCGTCCGCCCAATAGTCCGGCGGCGCGCGCGAAATCACCCCCGTCGCCCTGATCATCCTTGTAAACATTTGCCATCATCGCCTCCGACACATGTCGCATATAACGCGTCACCTGGCGGATTGCGACTCCCTTGCCGTCATGCCGAACCGGCTTCAGTCCGCGCTCACGCCTCGTCCTGCACCGTAGCGCGGATCAGCTGCAGTCCGGCGATCATCGCGTCGAGTGCCTTTGCGTCGAACTGGCCCTGAAAGCATTGCTCGTGGCGGTGGATCCGGCTGCGCACGTCGGCGACCAGCGCCTGCCCGTTCGCGGTGATACTCAGCGCCTGCGAGCGTCCGTCGACCGGCGCGCGTTCGACTGCGCCGCGCTTCAGCAGGCCGGACATCAGCGGCACCATGTTGGCGCGCTTGATCGCGAGCGCGCGGCCGAGGTCGCTCTGGGTGCAGGCCGGATTGGCGTCGATCAGCAGCAGGATCGACGCCTCGGTGGGCGTCAGGCCGGTTTCGGCGAGCGCCGCACCGAGATGGGCCATCATCACGGTCGAGGCCCGGCGCAGCTGATAGCCGAGCAGCGCGTCGAGCGGATTGTGCAAGCCGGCCGGGCCAGCCGGCGCTGTCTGGGGTGCGATCATGGTCCGGCCGTATCGCTATTGCGCAGGACAATCAATATTGATATGTTACATAACATAAAGCTGCTGGAGGGTGTCGATGACCGTGCACATCATTTCGCTGTCGATCGGGGGGAAAAGCGTTGCAGCGACAGTCACCTACGATCGCTGCGAGCCGATGACCGGCGCGGTGACGACTCGCGCCGCCGCCGCCACGCCGGCCAATGCGATCGCAGCGGTCGAGGCGGCCCAGGCCGCGTTTCCGGCCTGGGCGGCGCTGGGCCCCAATGCGCGGCGCGCGGCGCTGAACAAGGCCGCCGATTCGGTCGCGGCGAAGGCGGATGATTTCGTCGATGCGATGCAGCACGAGATCGGCGCGACCGAGGGCTGGGCGCGCTTCAATCACATGCTGGCGGTGGGTATCGTCCGCGAGGCCGCGGCGATGACGACGCAGATCGGCGGCGAGGTGATCCCGTCCGACAAGCCCGGCTGCATCGCGATGGCGCTGCGCGAACCGGCCGGCGTCGTGCTGGGCATCGCGCCGTGGAATGCGCCGATCATCCTCGGTGTACGGGCGATCGCGATGCCGCTCGCCTGCGGCAACACGGTGGTGCTCAAGGCCTCCGAGCAATGCCCGCGCACCCACGCGCTGATCGTCGAGGCGTTCATCGAGGCCGGCCTGGGCGGCGGTATCGTCAATCTGGTGACCAATGCGCCCGCCGATGCCGGCGATGTCGTCGGCGCGATGATCGACCATCCGGCGGTGCGGCGGATCAACTTCACCGGATCGACGCAGGTCGGCCGGATCATCGCGCAGCGCGCCGCCACGCATCTGAAGCCGGTGCTGCTGGAATTGGGCGGCAAGGCGCCGTTGATCATCCTCGACGATGCCGATCTCGACGAGGCGGTCAAGGCGGCGGCGTTCGGCGCGTTCATGAACCAGGGCCAGATCTGCATGTCGACCGAACGGATCATCGTCGTCGACGCCGTCGCCGGCGCGTTCGTCGCGAAGTTCCAGGCGAAGGTCGCGACGATGACGGTCGGCGATCCGCGCGAAGGCAAGACGCCGCTGGGCGCGGTGGTCGACGTCAAGACCGTCGGCCATGTCGAGGGCCTGATCGCCGACGCGCTGGCGGCGGGCGCGGTGCAGGCCAATGGCGGCCCGGCCGACGGCGTGCTGATGCCTGCGCACGTCATCGACAGAGTGACGCCGGACATGAAATTGTTCCGCGACGAGAGTTTCGGGCCGGTGGTCGCGGTGATCCGCGCGCGCGACGAGGCGCATGCGATCGAACTGGCCAATGACACCGACTATGGCCTGTCGGCCGCGGTCTTCACCCGCGACACCGCGCGCGGCCTGCGCGTCGCGCGCCAGATCAGGTCGGGCATCTGCCACGTCAACGGGCCGACCGTGCATGACGAGGCACAGATGCCGTTCGGCGGCGTCAAGGCCTCGGGTTACGGCCGCTTCGGCGGCAAGGCCGGCATCGATGCCTTCACCGAATTGCGCTGGATCACGATCGAGACCGAGCCCGGCCATTATCCGATTTGAGTGCGACCGCAGGATTTTCCATTTCTCCGCTTTCCGTAAAGGATCAGACATGACCACAGCCACGATACTCGCCGACCGTACCGAGCAGGATACCGTCGCCTACACCGTCGAGGGCAATATTGCCTGGGTGAGCTTCAATCGTCCGGAGAAGCGCAACTGCATGAGTCCCAAGCTCAACCGCCAGATGCTGCGCGTGCTCGACGAACTCGAATTCCGCGACGATGTCGGCGTGCTGGTGCTGGGCGGCGAAGGCACGTCGTGGTCGGCGGGCATGGACCTCAAGGAATATTTCCGCGAGACCGAGGCGCTCGGCCTCGCCGGCACGCGCGCAGCGCAGCGCGAGGCCTATAGCTGGTGGCGGCGGCTGCGCTGGTACCAGAAGCCGACGATCGCGATGATCAACGGCTGGTGCTTCGGCGGCGCTTATGGACCCTTGTTCGGATGCGACCTGGCGTTCTGCGCCGACGAGGCGCAATTCGGCCTTTCCGAGATCAACTGGGGCATTCTCCCCGGCGGCGGCGCCACCAAGATCGCGGTCGAACTGATGAGCTTCCGCAACGCGATGTACCACGCGATGATGGGCGAGAACCTCACCGGCCAGCAGGCCGCGGCGCAGGGACTGGTCAATGAATCGATGCCGCTCGCCGACCTCAAGGCGCGCGTCACCGCGGTCGCCAATGTCCTGCTCCAGAAAAATCCGGTCGCGCTGAAGGCGACCAAGGACGCGATCCGCCGCGTCGGCGAGATGACCTACGACAATGGCGAGGATTATCTGATCCGCGCGCAGGAAGCGGCGAACAGTTATGACAATGAGGGCCGCAAGGAAGGCATCAGGCAGTTCATCGACGACAAGAGCTACAAGCCCGGGCTTGGCGCCTACGACAAGACGAAGGCGTAAGCGTCCCGCGTAAAATTCGCCCGACGACAATTTCCAGTGCTCCCGCGAAGGCGGGAGCCCGGCCCCTTTGCAAGCGACTCTGGACCCCCGCCTTCGCGGGGGTACAGCTTCAACAGAGCGGGCACGACGTCGCTATGAATGCCGATGCTGCCGTTTTGCGGCGTCGGATCTCAAGGAGTAGATCATGCCGGTCGATACGCTCGCCGCACCCGCCACCCGCGACAGCGCGCAGCCGATCGACCGGCTGCTGCGGCCGCGTTCGATCGTCATCGTCGGCGCATCGGACAAGCCCGGGGCGCTCGGTGCCTCGGTGCTCGCCAATCTCGATCGCAACGGCTTTGCCGGCGCGATCCATCTGATCAATCCGAAGCGCGACGAGATCGGCGGGCGGCGCTGCCTGAAGGCGATCGCCGATCTGCCCGACGGCTGCGACGTCGCGATCCTCGCGATCCCGCGTGCGGCGGTGCTCGACAGCGTCAAGGCGCTGGCGGCGCGCATGGTCGGGGCGGCGATCATCTTCTCCTCGGGCTTTGCCGAGGGCGGCGAGGAAGGCCTGGCCGAACAGCGCGAGATCGCGAGGATCGCCAAAGCGGCGAACATGATCGTCGAGGGTCCCAATTGCCTCGGCGCGGTCAATTATGTCGACCGCATCCCGCTGACCTTCGTCGAGACCAGCTTCAGGGACGTGGCGGACGGGCAGCGCATCGGCCCGGGCATCGGGCCGGGCATCGGGCCGGGCATCGGGATCGTCTCGCAGAGCGGCGCGATGGCGGCGGTGCTGGGCGTGACGCTCGCGAGCCGCGACCTGCCGCTCTCCTTCTCGGTCTCGACCGGCAACGAGGCCGCGAGCGGCGTCGAGGATTATGTCGACTATCTGCTCGACGATCCCGCGACGCGGGTGATCGCGATGATCGTCGAGCAGTTCCGCCAACCGCGACGCTTCCTCGCGGCGGCGGCGAGAGCGCATGCGGCGGGCAAGACCATCGTTCTGCTTCATCCAGGCCAGAGCAAAGCCGCGCGCGAATCCGCCGCGACCCACACCGGCGCGATGGCCGGCAACTACCAGGTGATGCGCGTCAAGGTGGAGCGCGCGGGCGTCGTCGTCGCCGAAACGCTCGAGGAACTGGGCGACATCGCCGAGATCGTGCTGCGCTGTCGGGCGCTGCCGGCGGGCGGGACCGCGGTGGTGGCGGAATCGGGCGCGTTCAAGGCGCTGACGCTCGACCTGTGCGAGGCGCTCGGCATCGACCTGCCGGTGCTCGACGACGCCAATGCGCCGGCCCTGCGCGCGGCGATGCCCGACTTCGTCGCGGTCAGCAATCCGACCGACCTGACCGCCCAGGGCCTCGTCGATCCCGACATCTATGCGCGCGTGCTGACCGCGCTGGCCGGCGACGACCGCTTCGGCAGCATCGTGATCGCGATCATCCAGACCGATCCGGCGACGTGCGCGATCAAGATCCCGCCGATCCTGCGGACGATGCGCGATCTGAAGCCCGACAAGGCGGTGATCTTCGCCGGCCTCGATGAAGGCGCGGTCGTACCCGCGGATCATATCGCCGGGCTGCGCGCGCTGGGGATCCCCTATTTCCCCTCCACCGAACGCGCCTTCCGCGCGATCAAGCGGCTGACCAACCTGACCGGGCGCGATCCGGCGATCGGCGACACGTCGCCGCTCGCGCTCGACGGGTACGACGGCGCGGGCGGCGTGATCCCCGAATATCGATCGAAGGCCTTGCTCGCCCCGCTCGGCATCCCCTTCCCCGCTGGCCGGTTCGTTACGTCGCTCGACGACGCGATCGCCGCCGCCGATGCGGTCGGCTATCCGGTGGTGCTCAAGGCGCAGTCGGCCGATCTCAGCCACAAGAGCGATGCCGGCGGCGTCGTGCTCAATTTGGGCGATCCGGCCGCGCTGGCCGCGGGCTGGGCGCGGCTCCACGCCGACGTCGCCCGCCATCGCCCCGGGCTGGTGCTCGACGGCGTGCTGATCGAGGCCATGGGCGCGCGCGGCACCGAACTGATCGTCGGCGCGCGCAGCGATCCCGATTGGGGACCGGTGATCCTGGTCGGCTTCGGCGGCGTGCAGGCGGAGATCCTGCAGGACGTGCGCCTGCTGACGCCCGATCTGCCGGTCGCCGCGATCGTCCGCGAACTGCATCTGCTCAAGAGCGCCGCCTTGCTCCGCGGCTTCCGCGGCGCGCCGGCGCTCGATGTCGAAGCGGTCGCGGACCTGATCGCGACGCTCGGCCGGCTGTTGCTCGCCGAGCCGTCGATCCGCGAGGTCGATCTCAATCCGGTCGTCGTCTACCCGGCCGGCCAGGGCGTGGTCGCGCTCGATGCGCTGATGCTGGTGGATCGCGGCCAGGCATAACCTGCGATCGTTCGGCGTCTACCGCGCCGGCCGTGGAATCAGCGGCTCGAGCAGAGCGGGGCGGATCGGACAGAAGATATCGAGCTCGACGACGTCGTCGAGCGCAAGCGCCCGATGCCACGCATATGGCGGGACGTGGACGAGATCGCCCCGGCCGGCGACGAAGCCCTCGGGCGCATCGTCGGTCCAGAACTGCAGCCGGCCCGACAGCATGTAGGTGAACTGCTCCTCGGGATGGTTATGGCGCGGCACCTCGAAGCCGGCGGCCAGCCGCACCTCCATCACCATCGAGCCGGTGCCCGGAACCGGCCGGCGCTCGAGCAGCGGATCGAGCGGCCCGAGCAAGGGTTGATCGGCGAGGCGGATATGCCGGACGCCGGCGACGGCATCAGGCATCGACCGCGAACTTCGCGCGCAGGACAGGCGCCAGATGCGCGCGCACCCACTGCGCGAAATCGATCGGCGTGCCGACGAGCGCCACCAGATCGGCAGTGCTGTCTTCCCGCGTGCGGCCGCTCAGCCATTTGTACAGGCCGAGCCCCTCGGGCCAGACCTGTTCGATCGCCGCCAGCGGCACCTCGACCGCGACCGCCGGCTTGCCCATCTCGATACCGATCGCGGCCGCCATCCCTGCCGGGCTGCGGATGTCGGACACGAGATCATAGTCGCGGCCGACATGCGCATCGCGATCGCCCACCACGACCGCCGCGGCGCGACCGATATCCTCGGCGGACACGAGTCCGTTGGCCTTGTCGACCGGAATCGCCATGGCGATGACGAGCGCGCCATCCTTCTCCTCGATCGGGAAATGATTGAGGAAATTGTCCATGAACCAGCCCGGCCGCAGGATCGTCGCGGGCAATTCGAGTTCGGCGATCCGCTCCTCGATCGCGCGCTTGGATCCCACGCTGAGCACGCCGCGCGCATCCGAGACGAGCGCCGATTGATAGACGAAGTGGGGCGGCCGCACCTCGGCGACGGCATCGGCCACGTTGATGCCCTGCACGGCCTGGCCGATGTCCCAGCGGTTGGCGAGCGATGGTCCGGCGAGATAGACCGCGTCGGCGCCCTCGATCGCGGCGCGGACGCTGGCACGGTCGTCCATGTCGGCGACCACCGGCTCCGCGCCAACCTCGGCAATGCGGCGCGCCTTGTCGCCGGCCGCGTCGCGCGTCGCCGCGCGAACCCGCCATCCGGCCGCGACGAGTTGACGCGTCACGCCACCGCCCGACGTGCCTGTCGCACCGAAGACCGTCACCACCTTCTGGCTCATATCCATCTCCTTCCGTGTCGGCGGTCCGACCGATGGCTCGCCGGTTGCATCCATTCCGATGCCCGCAGGCTAGACGATGCGTGCGGCGATCGCAATATGATTTGACCAAACGGACAGCATGAAATTGGTTTGCGCATCCTTGCCTTGTTCGAAGGGCGGTATATCGGGCCGCTCCGGCTTCGTTTATTTGACCATAGGAGCAGTAAAAAGCCCTCGGTCACCGCGCGCGGTTCCGTCAACGCGACACCATTTGGGTCGATTTGCAGCTCTTGGCCGGCATCGATATCGCGCGGCGGCAAAAACTCGCATGTTGACATATTGGTCAGCATTGGAAATGATGACTGCCACCAGACCGGCAGAGTGTGTGGAGAGAAATGGCTGAAATCATCTTCAGGCGTGCCGATGGCGCGTCGCAGTCCGTGCAGGCGCGAAACGGCTTCTCCCTGATGGAGGTCGCGGTCAATAACGGCGTCGACGGAATCGATGGCGAATGTGGCGGTGGATGCTCCTGCGCGACCTGCCACATCTTCATCGACGCAGCCTGGCTCGCCGCAATCGAACCGGCGACGCCCTACGAACAGGAACTGCTCGATTGCCTCGACGATGTTGCCGCCAATTCGCGGCTTTCCTGCCAGCTCAAGGTGAGCGACGCGGTCGACGGCATCATCGTCACGATCCCCGCGCACCAGGGACTCGCGGGCTGATGACCGTCCGGGGCAGGCCGCAAAAGCGATCAGGAGAGGATGAGGCATGATTGTTGTTGACCCGGCGAAGCCCATGGCGACACCGTCGCACATCCCGCCGGAGCGGGTCGTCGATTTCGACATCTACGCGCCGCCCAACGGGCGCGAGGATTATCATCTCGCGTGGAAGGCGCTGCAGGATTCGGGCGTGCCCGAATTGATCTGGACGCCGCGCAACGGCGGTCACTGGGTGGCGACGAGCGGGCGGCTGATCAGCCACATCTTCGCCGATTACAACCGCTTCTCCAGCCGGGTGCTGTTCGTGCCCAAGGAAGATGGCCAGCATCATCAGCTTCCCCCGTCGACGATCGATCCGCCCGCACACCGCCCCTATCGCGCGCTGCTGACCAACGGTCTCTCGCCGCGCGGCGTGGCCGGCGTCGAGCCGATGATCCGCGATCTCGCGATCGAGCTCATCGAGGGATTCCGGACGGCGGGACGCTGCAATTTCACGACCGACTATGCCGAGCAATTGCCGGTGCGCATCTTCATGGCGATGGTCGATCTGCCGATGACCGATGCGCCGAAGATCAAATATTGGGTCGACCAGACGACGCGTCCCGACGGCACGATGCTGTACCAGGACGCGATCCGCGCGCTGGTCGACTATATGGCGCCGATCACCGAGGCACGCCGCGGCGGCAGCGGCACCGACCTGATCACCGGGATCGTCAACGGCAAGGTCGGCGATCGGCCGCTGACCCCCAAGGAGGCGGCCGAGCTCTGCGCCCAGGTGCTGGTCGGCGGGGTCGATACCGTCGTCAACATGCTCAGCTTCATCATGCTCCATTTCGCGACCCACCCGCAAAGCCGGCGCGAACTGGTCGAGGATCCGTCGCTGATCGACGTCGCGGTCGAGGAATTGCTGCGCCGTTTCCCGATCATCTCCGACGGGCGCGAGATCCGCGACGACATCGAGTTCGAGGGCGTCACGATGAAACGCGGCGAGATGATCGTGTTGCCGACCGCGCTCCACGGCCTCGACGATCGCGAGAACCCCGATCCCCTCGACGTCAGCTTCCATCGGTCGACGGCCAATCATTCGACGTTCGGCAACGGGGCGCATAAATGCCCGGGCGCGCACCTCGCACGCCGCGAAATCCGGATCACGCTCGAGGAATGGCTGAAGCGCATCCCGGAGTTCAGCGTCGATCCCGACGCGACGATCAGCTTTTCGTGCGGGATCGTCGGCTGCGTCGACCGGCTGCCGCTCGTCTGGGATGCGGAACCCGCCATGGGAGGACGTGCATGAGCGAGGGCATGACGGACGCCTGTCTGCCGGCCGGGTTCGAGGACCTGGCGCCGCTGGTCGATTATTGGGCCGGCGAGGATTGCCAGACACGCTGGGATCGCCGCGCAAGGGCCGGGATGGCGGACATCGCGAGCTTTTACGATCAGATGCTGCCGCGCGCCGAAGCGGCGCTCACGCACATCCAGGCTTTTCCGCTCGATGCCATGCCGGCGCCCGAGGCCAGGCTCTACCGGCTGGTGCTGTCGCTGGCGCAAGCGGCGATGGCGGTCGAACTGCACGGCCAGCCGCGCGCGCCCAACTCGCCCTACCCGCACGGCATCCGCATCGAGATCGGCCCGCGCCCGTTCGCCTGAATGCGGCGCGGCATGACACGACCATGGCAATCAGGAGAGATATATGGCGACGACCAAGGACGTGGCGGCGGCATTTTTCGGCAAGCTCGTCGGCGGCGATTTCGCCGGCGGGTTCGAAACGCTGAGCGACGATGCGACCTGGACGATCATCGGCGATACGCCCTTGTCCAAGCGCTTCACCAAGGATCGGCTGCTGACCGAGATGATCCCGATGCTCTCCACCTTCACCGTCCCGGCGCAGATGGGCGTCGACGAGATCATCGCCGAGGGCGATCGTGCCGTGGTGCTCGCCAACGTCCATGGCGTCGGCCCCCACGGTCCCTATGACCAGCACACCTATTGTTTCGTGCTGCGGGTGACCGACGGCAAGGTCAGCGAGATCGTCGAATATCTCGATACCTGCGCGGTGGAGACCGCGCTGGTCGGCAGCAAGATCGTCCGCCCCGCCTGAGGCCGCCCGCCCCGCCGGAATCCGTGCCGTAGCGAAAGGGTACCGCCATGAAAGCATATCGCATCGTCGAATGGGGTCACGCCCCGATGTTCGAGGACGTGCCGCGGCCGACGCCGGGGCCCGGCGAAGTGGTGTTGCGGATGAAGGGCGCGGGTCTCTGCCGCTCGGATCTCGATATGATGGCGGGTCCGCCCTATTCCGACTGGCTCGAGCCGGGCTACACGCTGGGCCACGAGAATGCCGGACTGATCGAGGAGCTCGGTCAGGGTGTCACCGATCTGCGCGAGGGCGATGCGGTCGTCGTCCACCACATGCAGGTCTGCGGCCATTGCGACTTCTGCCTCGACGGCGTCGAACAGAGTTGCACGACCAATTCGCGGGGGCCGCTGCCGATCACCCGCGGCTGCGGCATCGACGGCGGGCTCGCGCCCTGGCTCGTCGTTCCGCGCAAGGAGGTCCTCGCGATTGGGGCGCTCGATCCGGTCAAGGTCGCACCGCTGACCGACGCCGGCGTCACCGCCTATCGCGCCGTCAAGAGCGTCGAGGCGCGGCTGACGGCGGGCACGCACGCTGTGGTGATCGGCGTCGGCGGCCTCGGCGCGTTCGGCGTCCAGTTCCTCGGGATTCTCTCGCAGGCGCGGATCCTCGCGGTCGATGTCGCGCCGGCCAGGCTGGAGCATGCGCTGTCACTCGGCGCCGACCACGCGATCCGTTCGGATGATCGCGCCGCCGAACAGATCATGGACCTGACCGGCGGGCGCGGTTGCGAGGCGATCATCGACTTCGTGGGATCGGACCAGACGCTGGCGCTGGCCGCGAAGGTTTCGCGCGCGCAGGGTCGCATCGTGCTGGTCGGCATGGAGATGGGTACGCTCCCGGTCGGCTGGGGCACGATGGCGACCAGTTGCGAGTTCGCGATCTCGCTGGGCAGCAAGCGCGCCGATCTTCGCGAGGTCTGCAACCTCGCGGCGCGCGACCTGCTCCGGATCGACGTCGAGCGCTTCGCCTTCGACGATCTCGAGACCGCCTATGACCGGCTGCGCGCAGGCACGCTGCAAGGCAGGGCCGTCGTCACCTTCGACTGACCGGCCGGCGCAAAGCCGCGGCTTCGCGGGAACGTGACGACTTCAGGCAATGCCATCGGCCGATCGCGTCGGGCGAGGTCGGGAGACACGCATTAACCCGATCGGCACATTGCCGGGGCGATCGTCGATGGATGCGGCCATCCGCCGGCCGGTCCGAACGATCGCCTGCGCACCCAACGATATGAAATCGGCCGCCCCCGAGATATCGGGGACGGCCGGCTTCCGGAGGGCTGTGTGTTCAGAAGCGGAGCGAGACCGTGGCGCCATAGGTGCGCGGCATCGAGGCGATCCGGTAGATCGAGTCGAACGACTGGGTCGAATTGCTCCAGTAATAGGTGTTGAAGATGTTCTTGCCCCAGATCCACGCCCGCCATTTATTGTCGAGATGGGCGACGCCGATCTGGGCATCGACGATCATATAGGCTTTTTCATCGAATGCGTCGCGCGGGACTTTGACGCCGGGGCGGTTGAGCGGGTCGAGCGCGCTCTGCGCGATCAGATCGCGATCGGCGAACAGCGAGATCGCCTTGCTGTGATAGGAGAGATTGGCACCGACGAAGCCGTTGAGCGTCGACGAAATCGGTGCCTCATAATCGGCCGACGCGTTGAACGCCCATTTCGGCGTGTGCGGGAAGACCAGCCCCTTATAATTGAACAGATTGCCGACCGGATCATAAGCGAAGAAATCGTCCGTCACCTTGGTGTTGGTATAGGTCCCGCCGAAACTCATGTTCAGCCCCGTCGCCGGTGCGACCTGCACTTGCAGCTCGGCGCCATAGACGCGCGACTTGGGAATGTTGAGCAGCTTGTCGAGGATGCCGAAGAAACCGAACGGATCGAGAATACGGCCGCGCAGCTGCTTGTCGCTATAGTCGTTGTAGAAGCCGGCGGCGTTGATCTGCACCATCCGGTTGAACAATCCCGCCTTGATGCCCGCCTCATAAGCCAGCACCGATTCCTGCTTCACGCCCTCGAGTTGCTCGTTGGCGACGACGTTGACCGACGGGAAGCTGCCCGATTTATAGCCGCGGCTGACATTGGCATAGAGCAATGTGGTCGGCGTCACCTGGAAATCGACGCCGGCACGCCAGCTGACATTATTCTCGTTGAGCTTGAAGCGCGCGAGGCCGGGCACGCCGTTGGTGTTCGACGTGCAGCCGCCGGGCTGGATGTTGAACGTCCCGCCATAGGCGATGCCATAGATGATGTTGAACACCCCCGCCTGGATGCCGTCGCCGGCGTCGGTCGTGCAGCCGGTGTAGCGCCTTTTGTCTTCGGTATAGCGAATCCCGCCATGGACCGTGATCACGTCGTTGAAACTATAATCGACATTGCCGAACGCAGCGATGTTGCGGATCGGTTCATCGAAGAAGGACCCGGCGCTGCGATTGCCGAGGAAGCCGAAAAAGACCGACGAATCCTTCAGGCGATACTGATTTGCCTGATGAACCTTGTCGCGCGAATAATTGCCGCCGACGATCAGTTTCAACTGGTCGAAATCCGCAGTCAGCCGGATTTCCTGGTTGAACGACCGCACCTTTCCGTTGTCGCCGATCAGGAAGTCCTGGATGTCGGCGCCATCGACGTCGAGGGCGAATTCCTGATTATAGCGCGAGAAGGACGTGATCGACGTGAACGTCACGTTTTCGTTGAAGCGATAGTCGCCGCGCAGCGAAGCCTGGAAGAAATTATCGTCGCGCTCGAGCGGGAATTCGGGGTTCGGATCCCAGTCGGCGGCCCGGGCATTGTGCGGCGCGCGCGGATAAAAGGAATAATTCGCCGGCGCGGCGTTGGGCAGCAGCGGAAACGCCTCGACCAGCTGGACCGCCTGGGTGTCCGAACGATCGATCCAGCCGTTGACGCTGAGCAGCAGCGTCAACGCGTCGGTCGGGTCCCACTGCGCGAGGAAGCGCGCGGCGAACTGATGCTTCTCGCCGAGACCGTCGTTGCGCGTGTAGCTCTTCTGCCAGTCGCCGGACTGGACGGTCATCGCCGCGATCCGGACCTTGAGCGTGTCGGTCAGCGGCGCGCTGAGGAAACCGCGCACGTCGATCGTGTTGAAGCGGCTGTAGCTGGCGTCGATCCCGCCCGAGACCGCGTCGGTCGGCTTGGCGGCGATGAAGTTGATCGCGCCCGCCGTGGAATTCTGCCCGAACAGGATGCCTTGCGGCCCCTTGAGCACTTCGACCCGCTCGAGATCGAGCGCGGCGAAGCGTGCCTCGACCGGATAGGACAGCGGCACCTCGTCGACATAGAGCGCGACGGTCGATGCCGATCCCAGCGTCGAATCGTCGAAGCCGATGCCGCGGATGGCGAACACCGGCGCGCCGCGCGGCGCCTCGGTATAGGTGAAGCCCGGTATGATCCGCACCAGTTCGCTGGGCGCGGTCACGCCCTTCTGGACCAGCGTTTCGCCGGAAAAGGCGCTGATCGACATGCCGACGCGGTTCGCGCTCTCGGCGCGTTTCTGCGCGGTGACGACGATATCCTCAAGGCCGCCGGTCTCGGCCGGTTCGGCCGGCCCGGCCTGGACGGCGGCGTCCTGGACGGCGGCGTCCGGCGCGGACTGCGCCATCGCCGGCGTTGCTGCGAGCGCAGTAGCCGAAGCACATATCAGCAGTGCATATCTGGACTTCATCGATCGATCCTCCCCTACGCCGATCGCCGGTGATTCGGTCGGATCATCCCGGCATCGGTCGAACCTGACCATATTAACAGGATTGACTCGTGTCAATCGCATCGACGGCCAATTTATTGACCAGTGGAACAGTGTGTTTACGGCACATGTGGTCGAGTCGATAGATTTGCTGCACTGCAGCGCAGTTATTTCGGGCGGCAGGGCAGTCGGCTCTGCGTTCCATATTGACCTAGCGGTCAGGACGGCATAGCGTTCGGGTGACAGCGGACATATCCCGCGAACGTGGCGGGCGGAGAGCGAAGCGATGAACGAGCATGTCAGCATAAGCGAGGGCGCCCGCGCGTCCAGCCTGACCGAAGCGGCGGGTCTTTCGACCGGGCCGGTGTCGATGGAGCCCTATCGTTCGCAAGCCTTTTACGAGCTCGAGCGCGAGCGCGTGTTCCGGCGCTCGTGGCTGATGATGTGCAGGGTCGAGGAACTGCCGGCCGCCGGCAGCTATGTGCTGAAGCAGGTCGAGGTCTGCGGCGCCTCGGTCCTGATCACACGGGGCAAAGGTGGCGATATCCGCGCGTTCCACAATGTCTGTTCGCACCGCGGCAACCAGATCGTGCTCGACGATGCCGGCACCGCCAGCCGCTTCGTCTGCCGCTACCACAACTGGACTTACGCCAATGACGGGCGCCTGATCGGCATTCCCGATGAGAATCAGTTCTTCGCGGTCGACAAGAAGGCATGCGGCCTGACCGCGATCGCCACCGACGTGTGGGAAGGGTTCGTCTTCATCAATCTTGCCCGCGAGCCTGAAGTGTCGCTGCGCGAATTTCTCGGCGATTTCGGCGACTATCTGTCGGGTCTGAACTATCTGGCGGCCGAGCATCCGGTGGTGTTCGTCGCCGAGCTCGACTGCAACTGGAAGGTCGTTTCGGACGCATTCAGCGAATCCTACCATATCCCGGCGATCCACCCGGAGACGATCGGCGACACCTTCGCTTCGCGCGCCAACCCTTATGCCCATCTGCTCGGCGCGCGGATCTTCGGCCCGCACCGGATGAACTCGATGTTCGGCAACAGCAATTATCAGCCGAAGGAAAACAGCCGGGTCGAACAGCTCGGCCAGAGCGCGCTTGCCACCGGCAATACGATCTCCGCCGTCAGCGCCGAGACCGTCGCCGACTTCCTCAGCCATCCGGCGGTCAATCCGACCAAGTCGCCCGACTGGTCGATGGACGTGAACCACATCTTTCCCAACACCCACATCGATTCGGGCCAGGGCGGCTTCTTCACGCACCAATATTGGCCGCTGGCGCACAACCGCACGCGCCACGAAGCGCGATTCTACATCGCTCCGCCGGCCAATGCCGTCGAACGGTTTCGCGTCGAGCAATATATCGCGCGGGTCTGCGAGGTCCTGCTCGAGGACCTCACCAACGTCGCGCGAACCCAGAAGGGCCTCGAATCGCGCGCCAAGGATTTCATGCAGCTCCAGGACAACGAGATCCTGCTCCGCCACGGCATCGAGCAGGTCGAGAAATGGGTCCGCTGCGAGACGGTGCGCGAGGCGCTCGCCTGAGCGCAGCCACGACGTCGACAAGAACCGGAGATTGCGAAGGAGGATGCATTGAGTTCATTGAAGGGCCGCACGGCCATGATCACCGGCGCCGGATCGGGCATCGGCCTGGCGACGGCGCAGACGCTGGCCGCGCGCGGCGCGACCGTCATGCTGTCGGACCTCCGGCTCGAGGCCGCCGAGGCCGGCGCCGAGGCGATCCGCGCTTTGGGCGGCAAGGCCGATGCGGTGGCATGCGACATCGGCGACGAAGCGCAGATCGAACGCGCGATCGCGCTGACCGTCGAGCGGCTCGGCCGGCTCGATATCCTCCACAACAACGCCGCGCTGCTGTCGCCCGAGGCGCTGACCGCCGATAGCGACGTACTGACCATTCCGGTTTCGGTGTGGGATGCGACGATGAACATCACGCTGCGCGGCACGATGCTCGGCTGCCGCTACGGCGTGAAGGCGATGCTCGAAACCGGCGGCGGCGTGATCGTCAACACCTCGTCGATGTACGGCATGTCGGCGTTCAATCGCATGCCCGCATACAGCGTGTCCAAGGCGGCGATCAACATGCTGACCCAGCATGTCGCGACCGCCTTCGGCCGCCGCAACATTCGCTGCAACGCGGTCGCGCCGGCGCTGATCAAGACCGCGACATCCGAAGCGGTGATCCCCAAAGCGGTCACGCAGCTGCACGACGATGCCGCCGCCTTGCCCTTTTCGGGCACCGCGCAGGACATGGCGAACGTCGTCGCCTTCCTGGCGTCCGACGATTCGCGCTACATCACCGGCGAAGTGCTGAGGGTCGATGGCGGCACCACCTCGCACCTCGCGACCTACGCCGACGCGCGTCGATTTTTCGGAGACTGACCGACGCGAGGCCGAGGCCCGGCGCCCGCGGCGGACCATCATGCGAATCCGTCGGCCGGGCCGGCGGCAAAGGAGAGCGAAATGCAGTTTCACCACATGGCGATCATGGTCACCAGTCTCGACGAGGCGATCAAGCTCTGGCGCGATACGCTGGGATTCGAACTCACCGTGCAGACCATGATCCCCGATGGTCCCGAACCGGGTCCCGAGACCTTCATGTATCCCGAGCTGCTCGACGACATCTTCAAGGTGAAGGGCGCGCGATCGAAGATGGCGCTGCTGAGTTCGCCGCAGGGCGCGTTCATCGAGTTGCAGGAATGCGAGAACCCGGCAATCCGCAAGACGCCCGAGGAAAATCTCCGCTACGGGCATACCGGCATCCACGAACTCGGCCTGCTGGTGACCGACATCGATGGCTGGTACGCCAAGATCAAGGCTGCCGGGTACCGCATGCAGACCGACTATGTCTGGAAATGCGCCAATATGGGCCGCTCCTTCCTGTTCTATGACCAGGATGGCAACATGATCCAGATCTGGGAGAATATCGGCGAAGCGGCGTGGAGCTGACGCGCCGCACCGGATCCGCAGACCGCACGCCATGATCCACCCGTCGATCACCCCCGCACTGGCGCAACTCGGGCGGATCACCCAGATTGCGTTCATCCCGGCCGATTTCGACCGCGAGATCGCGTTCTGGACGCGATCGATGGGGGTCGGCCCGTTCTTTCACCTCGCGCATATCCCGCTCCAGAACACGCGCTATCGCGGCAACCCGGGCAGCGCCGATCTGTCGGCGGCGCTCGGCTATTGGGGCGACGTGCAGATCGAACTGGTCGTCCAGCATGACGACACGCCGTCGATCTATCGCGACTGGCGCGAGTCCGGACGATGCGGGGTCCACCATATCGGCGTGATCGTCGACGATTTCGATGCCGCCAGCGCGCTGCTGCACGATCAGGGCGGCGTCGCGGTGCAGGAAACCGAAATCGTCGATGCGACCCGCGCGGCCTATTTCGAAATGCCCGATCCCGATTGTCCGCTGATCGAATTGCTGTGGCTGCAGCCGCATTTCATGCGCCTGTTCGACCATATGCGGGCGGAAGCCGGCGCGTGGGACGGGATCACCGCGCCGCTGCGCCTCCCGCCCGAAAGCTGGTGACTCCGGCCCCTTCCATCGGAGCTTGACGATGACAGCCCTCACCGCCCCACGCATGATCGACCGGCGCCGCATCCTGCTGGCCTGCGTCCTCGCAGCCATCGGTCTCTATCTGGTCGTCGGCGGCGGGCTGCTGATCGCGAAGGGCGGCAGCGCCTATTATCTGCTCGCCGGCGCCGCGGTGGCGGGATCGGGCTGGCTGGTCGGCCGTGGTGATCGCCGCGGCGTCTGGCTCTACGGTGCGATGCTCGGCGCGACCCTGGTCTGGGCGCTGGCCGAGCGCGGACTCGCCCCCTATGCCCTCCAGTCCCGTCTCGTCGCCCCGGTGCTGCTCGGCCTCTGGGTCGGCTGGCCCTATATCGGCAAGGTTCCGGCGAAGTGGCTGATCGGCGTCGCGATCGCGATCGTCGTGCTGGCCGCGCTGGCGCTCCATCGCGCCAACCGGATCGAAACCGCCCCGACCGGGGCGTTCGGCCCCGGCGGGCGCGGCGACTGGCCGCATTATGGCAACGACCTCGGCGGCACGCGCTTCTCGCAGGCGACCGGCATCACGCCCGCCAATGTCGGCACGCTCCAGCCGGCATGGGCCTTCCGGACCGGCGACCTCGCCGGCATGGGGTTCGAGGCGACGCCGCTGATGGTCGGCGATGCCGTGTATCTCTGCACGCCGACCAACGTCATCATCGCGCTCGATCCCGATTCCGGGCAGCGGCGCTGGGTCTATGATCCGCATACCAATGCGCCGCCTGCCGGCACCTGCCGCGGCGTCAGCCATGTCGGCGTGGCCGGCGCGACCGGCCCCTGCAGCACGCGCATCGTCACCGCCACCACCGACGCGCGCCTGATCGCGCTGGACGCTGCGACCGGCCAGCCCTGCGCCGGCTTCGGCATCAACGGGACGGTCGATCTGAAGACCGGGATGGGCGACGTCCGCAAGGGCTATTATTATGTCAGTTCGCCGCCGGCGATCGTCCGCGGCAACATCATCCTCGGCGGCTGGGTGCTCGATGGCCAGGAGGTCGGCGAACCCTCGGGCGTGATCCGCGCGTTCGACGCGGTCACCGGACGCTTCGCCTGGGCGTGGGACATGGACCGGCCCGACGTCCACACCGAACCCGCGCCCGGCCAGACCTATTCGCGCGGTACCGCCAACAGCTGGGGTCCGATCGCCGGCGACGAGGCGCTGGGGCTGGTCTATCTTCCGACCGGCAATTCGACGCCCGATTATTGGGGCGCGCATCGCTCGCGCGGCTCCGAGCGCTATTCGAGTTCGGTCGTCGCGCTTGACGCCGCCACGGGGTCGCTGCGCTGGTCGTACCAGACCGTTCATCACGACGTCTGGGATTATGACGTCGCAGCGCAGCCGTCGCTGGTCGACCTGCCGATCGGCGGCAAGACGATTCCGGCGCTCGTCCAGGCGACCAAGCGCGGGCAGGTCTTCCTGCTCGATCGCCGCACCGGCCGGCCGCTCGCCGTGGTCGAGGAGCGCGCGGTTCCGCAGGGTCCCGCGCCCGGCGATCGCCTGTCCCCCACCCAGCCCTTTTCGACCGGCGTGCCGGCGTTCGACAATCGCGTGCTGACCGAAAGCGCGATGTGGGGCGCGACACCGCTCGATCAATTGTGGTGCCGCATCAAGTTCCGCCAGGCGCGCTATGAAGGCCCGATGACGCCGCCCGGCGTGAAGCCGACCATCACCTATCCGAGCTATCTCGGCGGGATCAACTGGGGCGGCGTGGCAATCGATCCCGAGCGCCGGTTGATGGTGGTCAACTGGAACCGCGTCGCCAACTATACAAGGCTGGTGCCGCGCAGCGAAGCCGGCGACGTCAAGGCTTCCGCCGACGGCGGAATCCACGTCGGCCAGCCCGTACCGCAGATCGGAACCCCGTTCGCGCTGTTTACCGGCGCCTTCCTGTCTCCGCTCGACATGCCCTGCACCGAGCCGCCGTTCGGCAAGATCACCGTCGTCGATCTCGCGACGCGCAAGACCGTGTGGGAGCGGCCGCTCGGCACGAGCCAGGACAGCGGGCCGTTCGGAACGCGCTCCCTGCTCCCGATTCCGATGGGCGTGCCCAACACCGGCGGATCGATGACGACGCGGTCGGGCCTGGTCTTCGTCGCAGCGACGCAGGAGCGGGCGATCCGGGCATTCGACATCCGCAGCGGCGCGAAATTGTGGCAGGCCGGCTTGCCCGCGGGCGGTCACGCGACGCCGATCACCTATGTCAGCCCGCGCACCGGGCGCCAATATGTCGTGATCGCCGCCGGCGGCAACGCGCCGCTCCATTCGGGCGCGAGCGACCATGTGATCGCCTTCGCCCTGCCCCAAGCCCATTGACACAAACTGCGCAAATGGTCAGAATGAGAAGATAGAGACGGTCGCTCCGACGCAACGATAATGAGGGGATTTCGACGATGGCATTGCTTGATTTCGACGGACGTGTCGCGATCGTAACCGGCGCCGGACGCGGCATGGGACGGTCGCACGCGATCATGCTCGCCTCGCGCGGCGCCCGCGTCGTGATCAACGACATCCCCGCGTCCGACGGGACCATGCCGGCGGACGCCGTCGTCGCGGAGATCCGCGCCGCCGGCGGGCAGGCCGTGGCCGACAATCACAGCGTCGTCGGCGGCTGCGATGCAATCGTGCAAACCGCGATCGATGCCTTTGGTCGGCTCGACATCGTCGTCAGCAATGCCGGCGTGATGAGCAGCGAGACGCTCGCCGACGCCGCGGCGGAAAACTGGCACACCGTGTTCGACATCCATTTTCGCGGCACGGTGGACATCTGCCGCGCCGCCTGGCCGCACCTCGCGCGCTCCGGCACCGGCCGCATCGTCACCACCAGTTCGAGCGGTATGCTCGGCAATGCCGGGCTGACCAGCTACGGATCGGCCAAGGCCGGCATCTTCGGCCTCACCCGCAGCCTCGCGATCGAGGGGATCGACGCCGGCATTACCGCGAACGCGATCCTGCCCTCGGCCTGGACGCGCATCACCGACACGATCGACGACCCGGCGATTTCGGCGACGCTCCAGCGTTATTTCCAGCCCGAACATGTTTCGGCGCTGGTCACGTGGCTCACGCATCAGGACACGCACGTCAACAACGAGGCGTTCCAGGTGAGCGGCGGCCGCGCCGGCCGGATGGTCATGGCGGCCTACCCCACGGTGCGCATCGCCGACAGCGAACCCGAAACCTGGGCCGCCCATGAATCCGCGCTGATGGCCGATGGTCCGCTCGTGGCGTTACGCACCACCGCCGAGATGTTCGGGAACGAACTGGCGGATGCCGATCCCGACATCCGCCACGCGATGGACGGGGCGGCGGGCGGTCTTGCGCTCAAGAAAAAGAGCGGAACCGAAGGATGAGCCCGAACCGGCACAGGAGACCGGCGCCGTGACGAGCCTGCTCGCAACGCGTCCCGACAACGTGCCCGCCGATCGCGTGTTCGACATCGATATCTACGCACCGTCACCCGATGGCGGCGACTATCACGAGGCGTGGGCGCGGGTGCACCATGCCAGCGAGGCCGGCCTGCTGTGGACGCCGCGCAACGACGGTCACTGGCTCGCCACCCGCGGCGCCGCGATCACCGCCGTCCTCTCGGACTATGAGCATTTCTCGAACCGGATCATCTTCGTGCCGAAATCCTCGGGCGAGGCGCATAATATCGTACCGACCACGCTCGATCCGCCAGAGCACCGGCCTTATCGCGCGATCCTCAATGCGAGTCTGGCGCCCAAGGCGGTCAACCGGATCGACGATGCGATCCAGCAGACCGCGGCCGAACTGATCGAAGGATTCTTCGCTGCGGGACAATGCGATTTCACCCGCGAGTTCGCAGAGCTGTTCCCGATCCGCATCTTCATGCGGATCGTCGACCTGCCGGTCGAGGACGCACCGCGGCTGAAGTTCCTCGCGGGTCAAACCACCCGACCCGACGGCCGGATGACCTATGAGGAGGCGCTGGAAGGTCTCTACGCCTATCTCGAGCCGCTGATCGAAACGCGGCGCGGCGGCGATGGTGACGACATGCTGACCCGCATCGTCAGCGGCGAGGTCAACGGCCGGCCGGTCACCCATCGCGAAGCGCGCGAGATGTGTGCACAGATGCTGATCGCGGGACTCGATACGGTGGTCAATTTTCTCAATTTCATCATGCTCTTCCTGGCAACCCACGAGCATGAACGGTCGACGCTTGCCGCCGAGCCGGGCCGGATCCCCGATTTCATCAATGAGCTGCTCCGCCGTTTCGGCATCGTGACGACCGGCCGTGTCGTGCGCAGCGATTTCGCGTTCGAGGGCGTGACGCTGCGGGCCGGCGACATGGTGATGGTTCCCACCGCGCTCCACGGCATCGATCCGGCGATCACGCCCGACCCGCTCGACGTGCGCTTCGATCGCACGGGCATCCGCCATTCGGCGTTCGGCAGCGGCAATCATATCTGCCCCGGCGCGCATCTCGCGCGCGCGGAAGTGCGCGCGACGCTTCAGCAATGGCTGGCGCGCATCCCCGACTTCCGGCTGGCGCCGGGCACCCGCATATCGTCGACCGGCGGGATCGTCGCATGCATGCATGGCCTGCCGCTCGAGTGGGACGTGGCCGGGAGTTGAAGCCGCCCCGGCGCGGGGCAGCGAGCAGGAGAGAGGTGAACGATGACCGAAACGAGCCTGGAGAGCCGCATCCAGCGGATCGAAGACGAATCCGCGATTCGAAAGCTGATGAACATCTATGGCAAGCGCGCCGATGCGTTCGATTGGGACGGCTGGGCGCAATGCTTCACCGACGATTCCGTCTTCGAGTTCGACGGCGGCTTCGGAACGATGCACGGACGCGCCGATATCCTCGAGAAATGCCGTGGCAGCATGGACCATGTCTATGACGACTTCATCCATTATATCGTGAACGTCGACATCGACGTGGACGGCGACAGCGCGACGGGCACGGGCAATATCATCTTCGTCAGCCTCACCGACGAGAGCAAGCCGACCGAATATTACATGTCCGGTGGCCGCTATAAATGGCGGTTCGCGCGCACTGCGGCGGGCTGGCGCATCGCGCACACGCTCTTGCGCTTCATCTGGAACAATGGTGCCGACGCCGACGCCGTGTTCGCACCCGAAGAGCAAGCGGCCGCCTGAGGCCGGCGAGGCGGCGCGGGCGGGCGTTTCCGGTCCGCGCCGTCCATGTCGCCTCTTTTTCAGAGCGACGGCGCGCGCATGGCGCGCGCGACCACGGCGCTATTTTGCCCTGGCCATTTCAACAGGAACGAGCCTCGCTAAATCCGTCATGCGGTGGGCCGATTCCGCGCGATGTGCCATATTTTCCCGGAAAACAGCCGATGTTCGGTGCAAAGCGCGGGGTAATGCCAGTTTTCGCTTGATCGATTACTGACCATATGGTTTGTATGTTCAATCGGAGACGGCCCGATCGGGCGCCGGCCGGAACGACGAACAGGGTGGGATGCGTGATGAGCGAGATTGCTGAAACGCCGGTGCTGATTGCCGGCGGCGGACCGGTCGGCATGACCCTGGCGCTCAATCTGGCGCGTTATGCGATCCGCTCGGTGCTGCTCGAGCGCAATCCCGAAACGACGCGCCATCCCAAGATGGACCTGACCAATGGGCGCAGCATGGAATTGTTCCGCCGGCTCGGGCTGGTCGAACGGTTGCGCGACGCCGGCGTGCCGCGGACGAGTCCGTTCGACATTGCCTGGATCACGTCGCTCGCTGGCCACGAACTCCACCGTTTCCGCTACCCCTCAGCCGAGGAGACGCAGCGCATTATCGCGCAGGACAATGATGGCCGCCACCCGCGCGAGGCGCCGTTGCGCGTCAGCCAGATCGTGATCGAACCCGTGCTCAAGCAGGCGGTCGACGAAAACCCGCTGATCGACGTCCGCTTCGGCACGGCGTTCGAGCGCATCGTCGATCAGGATGCCGACGGCGTCACCTGCGAGATCCGCGACGAGGCGACGGGCACCATCTCCGCGCTGCGATGCCGCTTCCTTGCCGGCTGCGACGGCGGCGGCAGCCGTGTGCGGCGGCAGATCGGCATCACGCTCGACGGCGAGATGGTGGTGGCAGGCGCCTATATGGTGCATTTCCGCACCCGGGATCGCGATCTGCTCCAGCGCTGGGGGATCGCCTGGCATTATCAGAGCGGCAGCGGCACGATCATCGCGCAGAACGACGACGATATCTACACGCTCCAGGCGTGGCTGCTGCCCGGCATGGACCCCGATCGCATGACGCCGGAGGCCGTTCTCGAAGCCTGGGTCGGCCGCGCGTTCGAGTACGAGATCATCCAGGCCAATCCCTGGGCCGCGAACTTCGTCGTCGCGCATCGCTTCCGCCGCGGCCGCGTGCTGCTGGCCGGCGACAGCGCGCATCAGTTCGTACCCACCGGCGGCTATGGCATGAACTCGGGCATCGCCGATGCGGCGGGACTGTCCTGGATGCTGGCGGCGTCGCTCCAAGGATGGGGCGGCCCTGCCCTGCTCGACGCGCATGAGGCGGAACGCCGGCCGACCGCGTGGTGGCATCTGGAAGCGGCACGACGCCACATGGGCGTCCGCGGCGAGATCGGCGCGATCTACGCCGAAGCCGGCGATCTCGACGGCGAGGGCGCCGATGCCGACGCGCGCCGCGAGGAGACGGGCCGCCGGATCGCCGCCGCCGGCAATGCCGAGAATGAGAGCTGGGGGGTCGAACTCGGCTATCGCTATGACGAGTCTCCGATCATCGCACCGGAGCCCGACGCGCCCGACGTCGATCCGCTGATCTACCGTCCCAGCAGCTGGCCGGGCGCGCGCCTGCCGCATATCTTCCTCGAACCCGGCGTCTCGATCCACGATCGGCTCGGGCTATATTTCACGCTGATCGCCTTCGACGGATCGGACGGTGCCGCGTTCGCGCAAGCGGCCGCAAGCCTGGGCATTCCGCTCGACATCGTCAGCCTCGATCGCCCCGATCTGCGACCGGTCTACCAGCGCAACCTGCTGCTGGTCAGGCCCGACCAGCACGTCGCATGGCGCGGCGACGCGCTACCCGACGATCCGGCCGCGCTGTTGCGCCACGTCGTCGGCCGCTGACCGGCCGCTCAGCGCTCGATCGGAACGGCGGTCCGGTAGACGATCGGCCGCAACGCGAAACTCGACGTGACCTGCTGGACCCCGGCGATTCGGGTCAGCTTCTGGCGCAGGAAATTCTCGAACTCGCCCAGCGAGGAGACCAGGATGCGCAACTGATAATCGGCTTCGCCGGACATCAGATAACATTCCATGACCTCGGGGAACCCGCTGATCGCGGCTTCGAATTCGGTCAGGTGCCGGTCATCCTGCCCGCCGAGCCGCACGCGCACGAACGCGGTCACGGCGAGTCCGAGCGGTTCGGGATCGACGAGCGCGACATAGCCGCGAATGATGCCCTCCTGTTCGAGATTGCGGATGCGGCGGAGGCACGGACTGGGCGACAGGCCGACGCTGGCGGCGATGTCGTGATTGGTCGCGCGGCCCTCGGCCTGCAACACCGTCAGAATCCGGCGATCGATCGCATCAACGGGCCTGACTGGCATAATCGTCTGCCTCTCAAGGCTATATTGAATGAATCTGCCAATATCATAGGATTTAGGGGGCAATTACGCAAGGACTGGTCCGACCAGTTCGATTATATCGGCACATCATCCGAAAGAGAGCGTTCATGCTGGAAACGATCGAATCATCGTCACTCGACACGCTCGACGCCCTGCAGGCGCTCGACACGCGGCTGCGCTGGCTGTCGTCGTGGACGATTCACAACGCCAATCATCTGCGCGACAGCCGCGACGGCCTGAAGGTCGGCGGGCACCAGGCCAGTTGCGCGTCGATCACGGCGATCATGGCGGCGCTCTATTTCCATGCGCTGCGCCCGCAGGACAGGGTCGCGGTCAAGCCGCATGCCGGGCCGGTGCTGCATGCGATCCATTATCTGCTGGGCAATCAGAGCCTCGACCAGCTCCAGCGCTTTCGCGGGCTGGGCGGCGCACAGAGCTATCCGTCGCGCACCAAGGACCGCATCCCGGTCGACTTCTCGACCGGCTCGGTCGGTCTCGGCGTCGCGATCACCGCCTTCGCCAGCCTGGTGCAGGATTATCTGATCGCACATGGCCAGATCCCGGAAGCCGAGGCCGGCCGGATGATCGCGCTGATGGGCGATGCCGAGCTCGACGAGGGCAATATCTACGAATGCCTGATCGAGGGCTACAAGCACGACATCCGCAATTGCTGGTGGATCGTCGACTATAACCGCCAGTCGCTCGACCACACCACCGCCGACCGCATGTTCAACCGCTTCGACGACATCTTCGCGACCTGCGGCTGGCGCGTGATCACGCTGAAGCATGGCAAGCTGCAGCAGGCGGCGTTCCGGCGTCCTGGCGGCAAGAGCCTGGAACAGTGGATCGACAAGTGCCCGAACGCCGATTTCGCGGTGCTGACCTATCAGGGCGGCGCCGCCTGGCGCGCGCGCCTGCTCAACGACATCGGCGGCAAGCCCAACGTCGCCAGGCTGCTCGACGGCTATAACGACGACGCGCTCGCCACCCTGATGACCAATCTCGGCGGCCATTGCATCGAGACGCTGGTCAAGGCGTTCGAATCCGCGGCGGACGACCGGCCGACGATGTTCATCGCTTACACCGTCAAGGGCTTCGGACTGCCGTTCGCCGGCCACAAGGACAATCATGCCGGGCTGATGAACCCGACGCAGATCGAGGGTCTGCGCGACAGCCTGGGCATCGCTGCGGGCGACGAATGGGAACCCTATGGCGGACTCGGCGGCAACAGGGCGGCGCAGCTGAAGGCGTTCGTCGACCGCAGTCCGCTCGCCGCCGGCAAGGCCGACGCGAGAGCGGACGCGATCGCGGTGCCCGATCGCCTGCCCGTGCCCGACGGCGCCGAGCAATCGACGCAGGCGGCGTTCGGCCGGATCCTGCTCGACCTCTCCAAGTCCGGCCATCCGCTGGCCGACCGGATCGTCACCACCTCGCCCGACGTCACGGTCTCGACCAACCTCGGCGCGTTCGTCAACCAGCGCGGTCTGTTCCGGCGGCAGGAGCTGAAGGACGTGTTCGCGGGCGCGAAGATTCCGTCGGCGCAGAAATGGTCGGGCCATGCCGCGGGCCAGCATATCGAGCTCGGCATTGCCGAGAACAATTTGTTCCTGATGCTGGCGGCGCTCGGCCTGTCGGCGCCGATCTTCGGCAGCCGGCTGCTGCCGATCGGGACGGTCTATGACCCGTTCATCGCCCGCGGCCTCGATGCGCTCAACTATGGCTGCTACCAGGATGCGCGCTTCCTGCTGGTCGCGACGCCATCGGGCCTGACGCTCGGGCCCGAGGGCGGCGCCCACCAGTCGATCAATTCGCCGCTGATCGGGATCGGCCAGCCCGGCCTGACCTATTTCGAGCCGGCCTGGGCCGACGAACTGGCGGCGCTGATGCGCTGGTCGTTCGACCATATGCAGGCGGAGACTGGCGGCTCGGTCTATCTGCGGCTGACAACGCGATCGATTCCCCAGATCGTGCGCGAGGATGCGGACTGGGAAGCCGAGATGCTCAAGGGCGGCTATTGGCTGAAGCGGCCGTCGGGCGACGCCGACGTCGCGATCGCCTTCACCGGCGCGATCGCACCGGAAGTGCTGGCGGCGCACGAAGCGCTGATCGAGGATCTGCCGGGGCTGGGCCTGCTCGCCATCACCTCGCCCGACCTCCTGCATCGCGGCTGGTCGGCGAAACAGGCGGCGCGCGGCACCGGGGACGGCGCGCCGAGCCATGTCGACCATCTGCTCTCGGCGCTGGCGCCGGGCGCCGGGCTGGTCACGATCATCGACGGTTCGCCATCGGCGCTGTCGTGGCTGGGCGCGGTCAAGGGCATGCGCGTCAGCCCGCTGGGCACCGACCGGTTCGGCCAGACCGGCGATCTCGTCGATCTGTACGGCCAGTACCGGCTCGATGCCGATGCGATCATCGACGCGGTGGCGGAGCTGTTTCTGGGGGATTGAAATGCCGAATAGAATTCCTCCCCGGAACGGGGAGGGGGACCGGCGAAGCCGGTGGAGGGGTAGGGCGTCAAGCTCGGAGCGGGTCCCCTGCCCCTCCACCAGCCTAGGGCTGGTCCCCCTCCCCGTTCCGGGGAGGATTTCGGCTGAGTCGGGTGCCCGCACTTTTGCCCCTATGCGCCCTACCGCTCATACGCCTTCGGCAGATCGCCCTCCACCGGCGTCGCATAGCGCTTGCGCAATTTGGTCTGGCGATTGTCCATTGGCTGCTGGATGCCGTCGATGAACACCGCCTCCGGTTCGGACGAGAATTCGAGCGGGTCGCCGTCCCACAGCACGACGTCGGCGCGGCGGCCGGGGCGGAGCGAGCCGATCTCGGTCTCCATGCCGATTGCGGCGGCGGGCTTCGAGGTGATCGACGCGAAGGCCGCGCCCCAATCGAGCCCGCTCGCGCCCGGCACCCGCGTCAGCGCGACGAGGTTGCCGGCATATTGGGTGAGGTTGCGCTGCTGCGGTGGCGGGCCGAGATCGATCAGCGAGATGCCGGTGACGATGCCGGCGCGGGTCAGCCGGCCGACATTGGATTCGGTCGCCGCCAAGGTCTCGAACGCCGCCGGCAGGTCGGCGAGCGCCGAGGCGATCACCGGCACGCCCGCCGCCGCGATCTCGGGCGCGACCATCCAGCCCTCGGTCGCGCCGACCAGCACCAGCTTCAGATTGGGGAAGTCCTTCCTGAGCGCCAAGGTCTGGCGGATGTCGCTGGCGCGTTCGGCGTGGACGAGCAGCAGCATCCGGCCGGTCACCACCGGCACCAGCGCGGCCGCGTCGGCGCGCGTCAGCATCTGCCCGTTCTGGCCATAGGCGGCGGGCGCGCGGGCATAGTCCTGCGCCTCGATCAGCGCGCTGCGGAACAGCAGATGCGCGGAGGCGCGGCTGCCGCCGCCGCTGTCACGGCCGGCCTCGCCCAGTTCGACGAACTGGAACGCGCGCGGCCGGGTGACCGCGTCGCTGTCGGCGGCGAGGTCGATCACCGCCCCCTGCCCCGCGAAGATCGAATTGGCGACCGAAGGCGCGACGATCGCCCGCGTGACGCCGCCGCTGCGCTCGATCGCGATCGGCGGCGATGCGGGGTTGATCGCCGGCACGATGTCGATCGCGGCGGAGAAGGGCGATTTGGGCGCCGACGCATCGTTGGTGGTCTCGATGCCATAGCCCTCGGCGATGCCGAGCGAGGTCATGCCGGCGACGATGCCGGCGGCGATCCATTTGCCGCTGGCGTCGATCACGCGCGCGCCGGCGGGGACGGCGACATCCTTGCCGGCGGCGACGACGCGGCCGTCCTTGATCACGACGGTGCCGCGTTCGATCGGCTGCGATCCGTCGCCGATCGCGACGGTGCCGTTGGTGAAGGCGATGGTCTGGGCGTGGAGCGGGGTGGTGGTTGCGAGGAGTGCGGCGGCGGCCAGCAATCCCGTTCGGGCTGGGCTGGTCGAAGCCACGAGTTTCCGACTCTTAAGCCCCTCCCCTTCAGGGGAGGGGTTGGGGTGGGGGAGTCGGAGCACCGCTCGACATCCTCGGAGGCGCTCGATGGCAGGCGCAAATGCTCGCTTCGCTCGCCCCCACCCCAACCCCTCCCCTGAAGGGGAGGGGCTAAATCCGGGGCGCGCCACCAACGCGTGAAAATGATGAGGCGCAAATCGGGGGGAAACGGAGTTTGGGTTTACACCGCTCATTTCACATCTCCCTCGCCGGGCATGCCCAGCTCGAAATCGGACACCGGCCGACGTTTCGGATCGCTCGAATCATAGAGCAGGGCGCCGTCGATCCAGACCTTCTCCGGCCGCGAATAGACGCTGAACGGATCGCCGTTCCACAGCACGATATCGGCCATCTTGCCGACCTTGAGGCTGCCCGTCCGCTTGTCGACGCCCAGCGCTTTGGCGGGGTTGATCGTCAGCCATTCCCACGCGACCTCGTCGGGGATCGCGATGCCCATGCGTCGCCCGGCAAACAGCGCCTTGGCGACCTCCTGGTTCAGGCGCTGGATGCCGTCCTGGTCGTCCGAGTGGATCATCGCGCAGGCGCCGGCGTTCTGCAGCAAAGCGAGATTCTCGCGGATGCCGTCATAGCTTTCCATCTTGAAGCCATACCAGTCGGCCCACACCGCCGCGCAGGTATCGTTGGCCTTGAGCAGATCGGCGATCTTGTAGGCCTCGACCGCGTGATGGAAGGCGGTGACGTGGTAGCCGAACTCCTTGGCCATATCCATGACGATGGCCATCTCGTCGGCGCGGTAACAATGGTTGTGGACGAGGATGTCGCCCGACAGCACGCCGGCCAGCGTGTCCATGCCGATGTCGCGCGCCGGAGGCTCGCCGCCGTCCTTCACATATTTGTCCCATTTGCGTTTATATTCGGCCGCCTTGGCCCAGGTCTGGCGGTCGACTGCGACATTGCCCATCCGCGTCGACGGCTGGCGGCCCTTCGCACCATAGACATTCTTGGGATTCTCGCCGCACGCCATCTTGAGGCCATAGGGCGCACCGGGGAATTTCATCGCCTGCATCGTCCGCGCCGGCACGTTCTTGAGCGTGACCGAGCGGCCACCGAACAGATTGGCCGAGCCGGGCAGGATCTGCAGCGTGGTGACGCCGCCATTGGCGAGCGCGCGGCTGAAGCCCGGATCCTGCGGCCAGACGCTGTGTTCCGCCCAGACGTCGGCGGTGACCGGACCGGTCGCCTCATTGCCGTCCGAATGCGCCTTCACGCCCGGGCTGGGATAGTCGCCGAGATGGCTGTGGACGTCGATGATGCCGGGGGTCAGCACCTTGCCGCGGCCGTCGATGACGGTCGCGCCGGTCGGCGCCGTCACGCCGGTGCCGAGCTCGACGATCTCGCCGCCGGCGAACAGGATCGATCCGTCGACGATCCTGCCGCCCTCGCCGTCGAAGATGGTGACGTGGGTGACGAGCGTCGTCGCGCCGGGATATTTCCGGTAGGTCGACGGATAGGGATCGGGATTGGGCGCGCGGCTGGCCGCCGGCTCCGACGACGAAGATTTCGGCGGCGCGGAGCTGGCCGAGCAGGCGCAGGCGGCCAGCGCCAGCGCGATGACGATGGACCGGCGGATCATGGCCGCAGCTCCTTGTCGAGGGCGATGCCGGCCGCGGCCGGTTCGCCGAACATGCCGTCGCCCGCCAGCCCGTGGTCGTCGTCGCCGAGCCGATCGAGATGCATCAGCCGCGCGACGAACGGCGCCAGCACCAGCACGACCGCGCCGACGCCGATCGCGAACCAGCCGATCCGCGTATAGACCTCGAACACCCGTTCGAGTCCGCCGCCTTCGGCGCCGGTCGCCTGCGCGATCAGGCTGGCGATGAAATTGCCGGCGGCGGTGGCGAGGAACCAGGTGCCCATCATCAGGCCGACGAGGCTCGCGACCGAAAGCCGCGTCATGTTCGACAGCCCGACCGGCGAGAAGCAGAGTTCGGCCATGGTGTGAAGCAGATAGATCAGCAGGATGAAGATCACCGGCGTGAGACTGCCGCTGTTGGCGACCGCGCCCGCGACCAGCACGAGGAAGCCGATGCCGACGAGAATCAGGCCGATGCCGAACTTGAACGGCGCGCTCGGCTCGAGCCGGCGCTTTGCAAGGAATGTCCATAGCGCCGCGAACATTGGCGCGAGCAGAATGATGAAGATCGAATTGACCGACTGGAACCAGGTCGCCGGAATTTCCCAGCCGAGCAGCGTGCGATCGACCGAACGATCGGTGAACAGGTTGAGCGACGAACCGGTCTGCTCGAACAGCGCCCAGAACAACGGCGAGAGGCCGATCAGGAACAAGGCGGCAAGCAGACGATCCCGCTCGATTCGTGGCAGCGTCCAGACCGCGCGATACAGAATGAACAGGAAGGTCAGCACCGCGCTGCCGATCAGCGACCAGCCGACCGCGTTCTGATAGCGGATCAGCCACCACGTCGCGAGCACGCCGCCGAACGCCCCCAGATAGATGATCCATTCGCGCGAAAGCCCAAGCGCGACCGGTGCCTTCAGCAGGGCCGGGGCTGCGGGTTCGCCGGCACCGTGCAGATCCTTGCGGAACAGCACGAACACGACCAGCCCCAGCAGCATGCCGACCCCGGCCGCGCCGAAGCCCCAGTCCCAGCCCCAATCCGGCGATTCTCCGAGATAGCCGCAGGCGATCGGGCCGACCCAGCCGCCGACGTTGATGCCCATATAGAAGATCGAGAAGGCGGGATCGCGGCGGATGTCGTCGCGCGGATAGAGCTGGCCCACCAGCACCGAGATATTGGCCTTGAGGAAGCCGGTGCCGACGATGATCGATGCGAGCGCGAGATAGAATCCGTTGAGATAGAATCCCTGTGCCCCAAGCGGCCCTTCGACCAACGCGATCAGCAGATGGCCGGCCGCGATGAAGAGTCCGCCGACGAACACCGCCTTGCGCGCGCCAAGATAGCGATCCGCGAGATAGCCGCCGATCACCGGCGTGACGTAGACCAAAGAGGTGTAGGCGCCGTAGATCGCATAGGCGGGCTCGTCGCCGAACAGGAAATGCTTGGTCAGATAGAAGATCAGGATGGCGCGCATGCCGTAGAAGGAGAAGCGCTCCCACATCTCGGCGAAGAACAGCACGAACAGGCCGCGCGGGTGACCGAGCAGGGTCGCCCCGCCGGGCGCTATGGATACAGGGGTGGAAGCCATATGGCCGAATGCTCCGTCAGCATCTTGTGATGGCCGGCAGGCGCCGGCGCGATTGCCGCGCAGCCTAGCGGCGAAAACGGCGCTGTGAAGGATGGTTGGTCGAATCGTGCGGTGGGGAGGTGGCGAGGGTGGTGCCTGGTGCTGGCCGGGCGACCTGTTCTTTCCTGTTTTCGTGTCGGTTTTCGGGTCGAGTCCGCTCGTCTCGTCATCGGGTCCGGGCCGATCTCAGCGAAGGGCATAGGGACTGGGCCGGGCCAACCAGGCCTCCGTCCGGCGCGCCTGGGCTGCGCGAAATCGGCGGATCGAGGCCCGCCCGGACATGTCGACATAAGGTGGCGGTACGGTTTCGTCGAAGACCACGGCGGCGGCCGGCGGCTCGCCGGAGCCGGCCGCGGACTCCGGCAGGTCCTGATCGGATGACGCGAGCGGTCGGTTGGCATCGCCGACCTGTATTTCCCTGTAAATATCATGATTCGCGTCGGCCACTGCCGCGGTGGCCTGCTGCAACTCGTCGGGGTCGGGGTCGCCGGCGCCGTCGTCCGCCGCCCGGGCTTCGGCCGACGCCGTTTCGGCCGGGACCAAAGTCGCCTTCCGCTCCGCTTCCTCGGCATCCCACATCGCATCGATCAGTTGGGGCCAGCTCATTTTGGCGTAAGCGGCGAGGTCCGGCGCGGTAACGGCTGGATCCTCCTCGGCGGCAACCGGCGCCGGCGCCTGCACCGGCGCGACTTTGGCCGCTGCCTGCTGCTCGCGTTCGGCGGCATAGGCTTCGAGCCAGGCCTTGTGTTCCTCGGCCTTGAGCGTCTTCCCGAACCTGTCGATCAGGTTCATCACGCGCTCGGCATCGCGCGGCGGGACCTGGCGGGCGGCAACGGCCATGATCAGCGCCTCCTGGGCATCGGCGATCCCGCGCGGTCCGCGCAGATCGGGCAGGTCGAAGCCGATGCAACCGCGCGGCACCGGCATCGTGCGATCGAGGAACTGGCGAATCGCGCCCGTGCTGCCGGCAAGCGCCCGCTCGACCAGCTTGTCGACGACCGCGCCGACCTTTTCCGCCATCGCTTCCTCGGCGAGAAGCGTCGTCTTGTTTTTCGCGCCCTTGGGCCGGCCGGCAGGATTGCCCGATTCGCCGGGTTTGAAGCGGCCATCCGCCTGTGTTTCCACTGTCGATTCGGACATTTTTCCATTCCCTCCGCCGCCTGGGTTGACGCGAACATATCATGAACATAAAGGAATGGCAAATTCTGGGCGGGTGTAGCGCGACACGCGATCTTAGAGTCTCGGACAGATGAAATTAGAGCACTCCGGAACGGGATCACGCGCCACCGCCCGCAATGATCAGCTCCCGCGCCGGCGTCACGGTGCCGCTCAGGCGATAG
>Ga0268265_10000138_pt1 | contig 92824 bp, 75 predicted proteins | sample KBSSwiS52_FD_190355 | JGI IMG/M metagenome (GOLD analysis project Ga0268265, IMG submission 190355) | Switchgrass rhizosphere microbial communities from Kellogg Biological Station, Michigan, USA - KBS Switchgrass S5-2 (SPAdes) (version 2) | ecosystem: Host-associated > Plants > Roots >... | reverse complement strand
AGAGCGGGATCGCGGTCCTCCCAGCCCAGGCGCTGCGTGGGAACACGAACCAGGGGAAGGAGACCGCCGCGGCCATGGACCCCAGGGAGACGTAGCGTTTCCAGGCCACCACGGCCAGGAAGGCGAGCAGCGTCAGGGCCATGGCCGGCGGCGCCAGCGCGCCCATGGCGCCGGCCGAGGTGGCCACCCCCTTGCCGCCCTGGAACCCGAGCCAGACCGGGTAGCAGTGCCCGATCATGACGAAGAAGGCCGCTGCGCCCACCAGCGCGGGCGCGGCGCCGAGCCGGCGGGCGATCAGCACGGCCGCGACCCCCTTGGCGATGTCCAGGAGGAGCGCCGCGATGCCCGCCGTCTTGCCCGCGGCCCGCATGGCGTTCGTGGCGCCCACGTTGCCGCTGCCCACGCTGCGCACGTCCTTGTGGGCCTTCAGCCTGACGATCAGGTAGCTGAACGGGATCGAGCCCAGGAGATAGGCGAGGACCACGATCCCGATCGCGAGCTTCATCCTTCGGCCTCCATCGGAAACCCTTCGACCACGCGGTAGCGCGCACCGCGCGGGCTCAGCTTGCTCTCCATGAGCACCCCGCGGTCCACGGTGAACGGCGGACCGATCTCCCCGGGGAACGCCGACGCGAATTTCTCCGCCGCGTCGCGGGGCCAGTTGGGCTCGCAGCGCGCGAGCGTCACGTGGGGCTTGAAAGGCCGCTCCTCGGGCTCGAAGCCCACGGCCTCGACCGCGGCGGCCACGGCATCGGCCTGCACGGCCGCCAGCTCTTCGGGAGCCTCCATCCCGATCCACGCGACGCGCGCCGGGCGCTTGGGAGGAAAAGTTCCGCCGCCGGACAGGCGCACGGTCATGGGCGCGTGCCGGGCGAAGGCCTCGCGCAGCTTCGCGGCGAGGATGGGAACCTTGTCGTCGGGGGTCTGGCCCAGGAAGAGCAGGGTCAGGTGGATGTTCTCGGGATCGACCCAGCGCGCCCGGGGGAGCCGGTCGCGCAGCCCGGCCATGCGGCGCGCCACCTCCCGCCGCACGGGCTCGGGGACTTCGAGGGCGACGAACAGCCTCATGGGGCGAGGAGCCTCCGTCGGAGCAGGTCGAGGGCGAGCTGCGCCGACTGCCAGCGCACGCGCTCGCGGTCGCCCGGGAAGCGGACCCGGCGGTGCTCCACGCTGCCCGGTCCCGCCACGGCGATGTGCACGGTCCCCACGGGCTTGGCCTCGCTGCCGCCGCCGGGGCCGGCCACGCCGGTGATGCCGATGCCGTAGTCGCTGCGCCAGACCCGGCGCACTCCATCGGCCATGGCTCGCGCGACCGGCTCGGACACCGCGCCGTGCTCGCGCAGCATCTCTTCGGGGACGCCCAGGACCTGGGACTTGAGGTCGTTCGTGTAGGTGACGGCGCCGCCGAGGAAGTAGTCGCTGCTGCCCGGGACGCGGGTGATCCGCTCGGCCAGGAGGCCGCCCGTGCACGACTCGGCGACCGTGAGGGTGGCGCCCGCCTTGCGCAGCAGCTCGCCGACCACGCCTTCGAGCGTCTCCTCCTCGCTGCCGCAGAAGACCGCGTCGCCGGCCAGCTCGCGCAGGCGGGAAGCCATAGCTGCGAGGCGGCGGCGGCGCTCCGGCTCCGGTCCCTGGGCCGTGGCGCGCAGCCGGACCTCGCCGGGGCTGGCGAGGATGGTGATGTCCTCGCGGCCGAATTCTCCGTAGGCGGGAGCGATCCGCTCCTCCACGACCGACTCGGGCAGGCAGGCGACTTTGAGCGTGACGGTCTCGCGTCCCTCGCCGGCGGAGCGCTCGGCGAGCCAGGGCTCCAGATCGGACTCGATCATCCCTTCCAGCTCGCTCGGGACGCCCGGGAAGAGGAACAGGGTCGAGCCCATGCCCTCGATCTTCATGCCCGGCGCGGTGCCGCGGCGGTTGGGGATCAGCTCCGCTCCTTCGATGACCTCGGCCTGCTTGCGGTTGACCGCCGGCATCTCCCGGCCGTGCTCGCGAAACCGGCGCTCGATGTCCGCGAGCACCTCCGGGTCGAGCCGGAGCCCGCGGCCGAGGGCGAGCGACGTGGCCTCGCGGGTGATGTCGTCGGCGGTCGGCCCGAGGCCGCCCGTGACCAGGACCAGGTCGTGCTTGGCCGCGAGGGAGTGCAGCTCCTCGGAGATGTCCTCGATCGAATCGCCCACGACGCACTTCTGCCGGAGCTGGGCACCGTAGCGCTCCAGGAGCCGGGTGAGCCGGAGGGAGTTGGTGTCCAGCCGGTCGGTCCCGAGAAGCTCGGAGCCCACGGCGAGGATGGCGGCCTTCATGGCCGGGGATCTTACCGGAAAGGACCTCAAGGACCTCAAGGACACCAAGGACTTCAAGGACAGGGGAGCGAGTCCTTGTTGTCCTTGCAGTCCTTGAGGTCCTTGCAGTCCTTTCTGGCTTAAGGCGTGATCGCCTCCAGGATCAGCTCCGGCGCCGCCCCCTCCTCCCCCACGGTGAAGCACTCCGCAAACCTCTCGGCGAGCCCATGGTCCTCGCGGCGCAGCCAGATCCTCGCCAGCTCGTCGCCCTCGCGCACCTCGTCGCCGAGGCGCGCGGCCGTCCTCAGGGAGACGCCGTGGTCGACCTTCGAATCGGGCCGGACGCGGCCGGCGCCGGCCTCGATCAGGAGCATCCCGATCTGGCGGGTGTCCACGTGAGCGAGCCGTCCGGACCTGCGGGCGCGGAGCGGGCGCTCCACGGGCGCGAGGTCCAGGCGTGGGAATTGAAGCCAGGCCGGATGGGCACCCTGCAGCTCCGCCCATTGGTCGAAGCGCTCGCGGGCCCGGCCCGAGGAGACAGCCCTCTCCAGGTCGGCGCGCGTCAAGGGGCGGTTCACCAACCGCGAAACCTCCTCGGCGAGCCGGTACGTGACCTCCATGAGGTCGGCGGGGCCGTTCCCCTCCAGGCAGTCGAGCGACTCCCGGACCTCGGAGGCGTTGCCGCAGGTACGGCCGAGCGGCTGGTTCATGTCGGTGATCAGGGCGGAGACGGCGGTGCCGAGGCCGCGCGAGGTCTCGACCAGGCTGCGGGCCAGGGCGCGGGCGCTCTCCAGGTCGGGCAGGAAGGCGCCGTTGCCGACCTTGACGTCGAAGACCACGGCCGCGGCGCCCATGGCGAGCTTCTTCGACAGGATCGAGCCGGTGATGAGCGGCAGCGACTCGACCGTGGCCGTGGCGTCGCGCAAGGCGTAGAGCCGGCGGTCGGCCGGCGCGATGCCGGAGGTGGCGCCGCCGATCGCGATGCCGCAGCGGCCGATCAGGTCCAGGAAGCGCGGCCGGTCCAGATCCAGATCGATCCCCGGGATGCTCTCCAGCTTGTCCATGGTGCCGCCCGAATGGCCGAGGCCGCGGCCGGCGAGCATGGCGATGGGCAGGCCGCAGCTCGCGAGGAGGAAGGGCAGGATGAGCGAGGTCTTGTCGCCGATGCCGCCGGTCGAGTGCTTGTCGCAGAGGCCGGGCACGTCGTCGGCCAGGTGCCAGCGCTCGCCCGAATCCAGCATGGCGAGGGTGAGGGCGCGGGTCTCTTCGACGTCGAGACCACGGATTGCCACGGCCATGAGGAAGGCGGCGAGCTGACCCTCGGTCCAGGAGCCGTCCGTGGCGCCGCGCACCACCTCCCGGACCTCCTCTTCAGAAAGGCGCATCCCGGCCCGTTTTCGTTCCAGGATGCGGTACGGCAGGATCATCAGAAGCCGGTCATGCCGGGAATGGCGCCCATCCCGCCCATCCCCGCGGCATCCGGGGCGCGCGATGGATCGAGGGCGGTGATCTTCTCGCGGGCGTCCCGCGCGTAGGGGGACTGCGGGAACTCGTCCACGATGCGCTGATAGCTCTGGACCGCCTCCTGCGTCTTGCCGAGCTGCTCCTGGGTGGCGGCCAGCTCGTTGAGGATGACGTCCATGGGCAGCGGCGGCTCGGCCTCGTCGAGCATGGCGGTCAGGGTCTGGACGACCTCCTGGCCCTTGCCCTGGCTGCGGTCGAGGCGGAAGAGGTTGACCCGGGTCTCGCCGGCGAGCAGGTGGTCGCCGTGCTCGTCGAGGAAGTCGTTCCAGAGCTCGCGGGCGCGGTCGGGCTGGTTCTCGGCCATGGCGATCTGGGCCAGGTAGACCCCGGCGATGTCGCCGGCCACGGTCGAGCCGTGCTCGTCGTGCAGCTCCTGGAACAGCGCCTTGGCCTTGGTCTGGCGCGCCGCGACGTCCGCGAACGTCGGGCTCACCGGATCGTCCGGCTTGGGCGCGGCCGGATCGATCGGGGCCTGGTAGACCTCGATGGCGTGCGCCAGGTCCGTGTTGGCCTTTTCGGCCTGGCTCTCGCGGTACATGTAGAAAAGCCCGGCGAGGACGCCCAGGGCCAGCACCGCGCCGGCCGCGAGGAGGATGGACTTGCCATGGCTCTCCGCGTAGTCATAGCCCTTCCCCAGAGCCGTGGAGAGCTCGTTGCGCTTCATGTCCTGACGGGTCAGACGCTGGTTCATCGAACAACTCTCCAAAAAGCCCGGAATGGATTCCTGTCGAAAGGGAACAGGGCCGAAAATCAAAGGGCTGGTGCGGCTAGGAGGACTCGAACCCCCGACCAAGAGTTTAGGAAACTCCTGCTCTGTCCACCTGAGCTATAGCCGCAGGCGCCCGAGAGTATAACCCATGGCTCAATACTGGATCAGGGACTCCACTTTGTAGTCCTTCAGCTTCTCCCGGCACGGGAGGAACGTCAGCTCGATGATGAAGCCCATGCCGGCGACCACGCCGCCGCAGGACTCCACCAGCTTGGCCGCGGCGAGCGCGGTGCCGCCGGTCGCCACCAGGTCGTCCACGATCAGGACGTGCTCCCCAGGCTTGACCGCGTCCTCGTGCATCTCCACCCGGTCCGACCCGTACTCCAGGTCGTAGGACTGGCTGATGGTCCTGTACGGGAGCTTCCCCGGCTTGCGCACCGGCACGAAGCCGGCGTTCAGGTCGTAGGCCACGATCGGCCCGAACATGAAGCCGCGGGACTCGATGCCGATCACCTTGTGGATGTGCCTGTCCGCGAACAGCCAGACGAAGCGGTCGACCGTCATGCGCAGCGCCAGCGGGTGCGCCAGCAGCGTCGTGATGTCGTAGAAGTTGATCCCCGGCTTGGGGAAGTCGGGCACCTCGCGGATGTACTGCTTCAGATCGTCCATGCTCTCCTCCGAGCTAGCGGTCGATGTCGAACCGGTCCCAATCCTCCCGGACCGGCATCGTCTCCTCATCCAGGCCGGAGACCCGCGCGCCCGGCGGACCCTCCAGCACCCTCTCCTTCAAGTGCTCCAACACCCCCTCAGGCGCGACAGCCTCGATCTCGACGCGGCCGTCCGGCAGGTTGCGCACCTTGCCCGCGACCCCCAGCTCCCGCGCCGCGTTGCGGGTGAACCAGCGGAAGCCGACCCCCTGCACCCGGCCCCGCAGCCGCCAGCGGACGCCGACCAGGCCCTCTTCAGCGCTCACTCTTCCATCCATGGCGGCCGAGCAGCGGGACGAAGGCGACCTCCTCGCCCTCGCGCCGCCGCACCTCGCCGCGCGCCGACTTGCGGTAGATGACCAGCTTCTGCGACTGGATCTGCCCCTCCGGCACCACCAGCACCCCGCCCGGCGCGAGCTGCCCGAGCAATGGCTCCGGCACCTTGGGCGCGCCCGCCGTGACCAGGATGCGGTCGTACGGCGCCCACTCGGACCAGCCGACCGTGCCGTCGAAGACCTGGATCTTGACGTTGTCGAGCCCGAGCTGCCGCATCCGCGGGATCGCCTGCTGCGCCAGCTCGGGGATGCGCTCGAGGCTGTAGACCCGCCGCGCCAGGTGGGCCAGCACGGCCGTCTGGTAGCCGGAGCCGGTGCCGATCTCCAGCACCGAGGACTCGGGCTTGACCTCCAGCAGCTCGGTCATCTTCGCCACGATGTAAGGCTGCGAGATCGTCTGCGACGCGCCGATGGGCAGCGCGTGGTCGCCGTACGCCTGGGTGCGCATGTGATCCTTCACGAACAGATGGCGCGGCACCTTGCGCAGCGCGGCCAGCACGCGCTCGTCCTTGACCCCCCGCGAGGCGATCAACTGGACCATGCGCTCCCGTTGGTGCGCGTGCGGGTCGTTCATTGCTTGTCAGACGGAGCGACCGGGGGGACGGCCAGCCGCTCCAGCTCGTCGCGCAGGTGGCCGAAGCTCTCGAGGCCCGGATAGTACGTGAGGTCCAGATGGAGCGGGGTCACGGAGATGCGGCCCGTGGAGACCGCCTCGTAGTCGGTGCCGGCGGCGGACTTCCACTGCGGCACGCCGGCGATCCAGTAGTACTTGCGCCCCCGGGGATCGAGCTTCTCGATGACCGACTGCTTGTAGGTCCGCCGGCCGAGCTTGGTGAAGCTGATGCCGCGGATCTCGCCCGCCGGCACGTTGACGTTGAGCAGCAGGTCCGCGGGCAGCTCCTGGCCGAGCAGCATCCGGATCATGCGCCCGGCGAAGCTCGCCGCCGGCTCGAAGGAGAAGCCCTCGGCGACCTCCTGGCTGAACGCCACGGACGGGATGCCCAGGAGCGTGCCCTCGAACGTGGCGCTCACGGTGCCCGAGTAGGTCACGTCGTCGCCCAGGTTGAGCCCGAAGTTGATCCCCGAGCAGACGAGGTCCGGCGGCTTGTCCTTGAGCAGGTAGAGCACGCCCAGGTTGACGCAGTCGGTGGGCGTGCCGTCCACGGCGTAGCGGCGCTCGTCCATGCGCTGCATGCGCAGGGGACGGCTCAGGGTGAGGGCGTGCCCCATCGCGCTCTGCTCGCGGTCGGGCGCCACCACCCACACCTCCGCGAAATCGGCGAGCGCGGAGGCGAGGAGCTTGATCCCCTCGGAAAAGATGCCGTCGTCGTTGGTGACCAGGATCCGCTTCAAACAGCCTCCTACGGGACCGGGATGTACTTGCCGACGAGCGGGGCCAGGTTCCGGAGCGTCTCGGCCGGGATCTTCGAGCGCTCGGTGATCAGCGAGTACTTGAGCGCCTCGCCGCAGCCGCAGGTGCGGGCGTCGTCGTCGCTCACCCGCTTCAGGATCTCGCGGATCACGCGCTGGGACATGGCCACGTTCGCCATCACCACCTGCATCACCGCCTCGCCCGACACGGCCTCCTCGGTCTCGTGCCAGCAGTCGTAGTCGGTGACCATGGAGAGCGTGGCGTAGCAGATCTCGGCCTCGCGGGCGAGCCGCGCCTCGGTGAAGTTGGTCATGCCGATGACGTCGAAGCCGTGATGGCGGTAGGTCTCCGACTCGGCCCGGGTGGAGAACTGCGGCCCCTCCATGTTGACGTACACGCCGCCCCGGTGGGTGGTGGCGCCGGCCGCGCGCGAGGCCTCCACGAACGGATCGATCAGGCGCGGGCAGACCGGCTTGGCGAGGGAGGTGTGGGCCACCAGGCCGTTGCCGAAGAAGGTGTCGATCCGGTGCCGGGTGCGGTCGTAGAACTGGTCGGGCACGACGATGTCGGTCGGCTTGTATTCGAGCTTGAGCGAGCCCACGGCGGAGACCGAGATGAGCTGCTCGACCCCCAGGACCTTGAAACCGTAGATGTTGGCCCGGTAGTTGAGCTCGGTCGGCGTCAGGCGGTGGCCGCGGCCATGGCGGGGCAGGAAGGCGATCTGCCGCCCGTCCAGCTCGCCGATGATGTAGACGTCGGAAGGATCGCCGAAGGGCGTCTGGATGCGCCGCTCCTCGCGCACCACCAAGCCCTCCATCTGGTACAGGCCGGACCCTCCGACCACACCGATACGCACGTCGCTCATCGCAAAGCTCCTCCTTGATAGGGAAAACGCTGCCGTCCAGCCGAGCCGGCCGGAGAGTCTAGCAGACGGGGTGACGATCTGGATTTATCTAGAGCTTCTGCAGAAGCGCTCGCAGGCGAGCCACCTCGGCCTCGGCCGCCTCCGCACGCTGACGTTCGGAATCGGCCCGCCGGCGCTCCGTCTCGACCTGTTCCTCCGGCGTCGGCACCAAGCTGCCGTCGGGGCGGTAGAGCCGCACCCAGTCCCCGGTCCTCTCCTCCACGTCGCCGTGCCAGAGGCCGAGGGACACACCGAGCTGCTCGCTCCAGACGCGACCGCCCTCGTCGGGCTCGATCGGGTGATAGGACCGGCCGGACAGACGCAAACCCTCCAATTGCCGCGTCTCCGGGTCACACAGGAAGTATTCCGAGGTGCGGAAGACCTGGGCGTAGAGGTCCCGCTTCTCGTTGCGGTCCTTCTCCGCCGTCGAGGAGGAGAGAAGCTCGACGATGACGTCCGGCAACCGCCCTCCCTCTTCCCAGGCGATCCAGGCCTGGCGGTCGCGGTTGGCATCGACGCCACCCACCCAGAAGACGTCCGGCCCCCGGAACGTCCGCTTCTTCAGCCCCCTCTTCTCCTCCTCGGCAACCGCCCAGGCCTGATCTATGGAGTAATAGACGAAGATGTTGGCGCCGCAGAAGAAGTCCTTCCGCCCCTGCTCGGCCATGGCCAGGATGATCAGCTTGCGCAGCAGGGGGAAGGCCACCGTGTGCCAGTCGGATTCCAAGGGCTCTCCATCGTTCAGGACGAGCTCGAAGGGCAGTGGCGAGAGCGCTGTTGCGGGCTGGCTCATGGCGTTCTCCCTTGCGGAGTCGTGGTCCGAGGAGAGATCTTATTCCGCATTGGCGGCAAAGGGAAAGGGGGCGGAGCCTCCCTGGGCATCCTCCCGGACAACAGGATAGCATGGGGGCACCCGCCGCTGGATGCCATGCAGCGTGCCAGGGATACAGGACCGATCCAAGGAGCTTGGAACCCGATCTAAGGAGCTTGGAACCGATCCGAGGGACCTTGGGACGGATCTGAGAAGCTCGGGGACCGTCCCCAAACACCTCAGAACCGATCTAAGAAGCTTGGAACCCGATCTAAGAAGCTTGGAACCGGTCCTAAGGATCTTGGAACGGATCTGAGGAGCTCGGGGACCGTCCTCAAAGACTTCAGAACCGATCTAAGGAGCTTGGAACCCGATCCAAGAAGCTTGGGGACCGGTCCGAAGGACCTTGGAACGGATCTGAGGAGCTCGGGGACCGTCCCCAAAGACTTCAGAACCGATCCAAGGAGCTTGGAACCCGATCCAAGAAGCTTGGGGACCGGTCCGAAGGACCCTGGAACGGATCTGAGGAGCTCGAGGACCGTCCCCAAAGACCTCAGAACGGATCCAAGGAGCTTAGTTCTACTTGTCAGATCCTGGGCGGGGTTGGCGCCCCTTGCGGGCGCGGGCGCGTAGCCCCGGGTTTCAACCCGGGGGGCCTGTTCGCGTTGTCTCGTTGCCGCGCCCCTTCAGGGGCGATGGCACGGTGGCGGAAGGAAGGCCGCCCGTGCTGTGGAGATCGCGGTGACGAGGGCTGTGCCGCTCCGCCCTCGCCGTCGCCGTCGCCCCTGAAGGGGCGCGGGTCGGATGGGCGCCTGGAGCCCCGGGTTGAAACCCGGGGCTACGCGCCCGCGCCCACAAGGGGCGCCAACCCCACGCGCCATGGATGAGATCCATGGTCTGACAAAGTAGAATTAGACCTGCCAGCCAGACCGGGCGGTGGCGTCCTCTCCCGCGAAGCGGGGGAGGATAGAGGAGGGGGCCTTTTCAGGCTCGGAGAAGACCCCCTCCCACCCACGGAGCGGTCCTACTTGATCGCCTCCACCACGGCCAGTGCCGTCTCCAGCGCCCGCCGCCCCTCGGCGCCGGTCACCAGTGGCGCTTTCTCGCCCCGGCAGGCAGCCACGAAGGCTTCGAGCTCGCGCAGCAGCGGCTCGGCCCGGATCACGGGGAGATCCGCGGGAAGGATCTTGCGGCCGCCGTCCCCCTCTTCCAGGCGGTAGCCGCGGATCTCCTGGGCGTGATAGTCGAGCGAGTAGTAGCGGCTCGGGAGGAAGGCGCGGAGCTTCCTCACTCTTTCGGAGGAGACGCGCGAGGCGGTCAGGTTCGCAACGCAGCCGGAGCCCAGCTCCACCCGGGCGTTGCAGATGTCCACCCGCGGGGAGAGCACGTTGATGCCCGTGGCCCGCACCTCTACGACCGGGCTCGGATCGAGCGCCTGCAGAATCTGGAGATCGTGGATCATCAGGTCCAGGACCACGTCCACGTCCAGGCTGCGCGGCGAGAAGACCCCGAGGCGCTGGACTTCCACGAAGCGGGGCGGGGTGCCCACCCCGACGAGCGCCTGCACCGCCGGGTTGTAGAACTCGACGTGCCCCACGGCCAATACCCGATCCCCCTGAGCTTCCAGGAGACGGTCGGCCTCGGCCAGGGAGGATGCGATGGGCTTCTCGACGAGGACGTGGATTCCGCGCTGGAGCAGGAAACAGCCGATGTCCGCATGGGCTACCGTGGGGACGGCGACGACCGCGGCGTCGATCTCGCCAGCGAGGTCATCGAGCCGGTCGAAGACCCGCACCCCGAGCTCCCCGGCCTTCGGGTCCGGGTCGTGGACGCCCACCAGCTCCACGCCGGGGAGCGAGGAGAGGATGCGCACGTGGTTCCGGCCCATGGCGCCGGTGCCCACGACGGCGACCCGCAGGCTACTCAGCGTCGCCCCCGGTCCGGCCGCCGCGGGGCTTGGACTTGTGAATCCCGCGTTTGGCGGTCTCGATGAAGTCCACCAGGTAATCGACGGCCGGATCGCCAGCCAGCTCGGCCTTGATCTTCTCCAGCGCCTGGGCCGTGTTCAGGCCGGAGCGCACCAGCAGGCGCAGGGCCTGGTCCAGGCGGCGAATGCTGTCCGCATCGAACCCCTTGCGCTTGAGGCCGATCGAATTGAGGCCGTAGAAGGCCGGCTTCAGGCCCACGGTCTTCGAGAACGGCAGCGCGTCCATGGTGATGACGCTGTAGCCCCCGACGTAGGCATGGCGGCCCACCCGGCAGAACTGGTGGATCGAGGTGAACGCCGAGATCGTGGCGTCGTCGTGGACCTCCACGTGCCCGGCGAGCGTCGCATTGTTGGCGAAGATCGTGCGGCTCCCCACCTGGCAGTCGTGGGCCACATGGGTGTAGGCCATGAAGAGGTTGTCGCTGCCGATGCGGGTGATCCCGCCCCCCTTGGCCGTGCCGCGGTGGATCGTGCACAGCTCGCGGAACTGGTTGCGGTCCCCGATCTCCAGCCAGACCTCCTCGCCCTGGAATTTGAGGTCCTGGGGCTCGAAGCCGATGCAGGCCTGGGGGTGGATGCGGTTCTCGCGGCCGATGCGCGCCGGGCCGTAGACCTGGGCTCCCGCGCCGATCGCCGTGCCGTCGCCGATCTCGACGCCGTCGCCGATCACTGCGAAGGGGCCGACCCGCACCCCCTCGCCGAGCACGGCGCCGGGATCGACCTGAGCGCTCGGGTGGATGAAGCCGCTCACCGGTCCACCATGGCGGAGGAGATCACGGCCTCGGCGCAGAGCTGGCCGTCCACCGTGACCCGGCCGGCGAGCTTGGAGAACGTGGAGCGCAGGCGCAGCACCTCCAGCTCGTAGCGGATCTGGTCCCCCGGCACCACCGGCCGGCGGAACTTCGCCTCGTCGATGCCCGCGAAGTAGATCAGCTTCTTCGACCGGTCCGGGACGTCCTGGAGCAGGAGCAGACCGCCCGCCTGCGCCATCCCCTCGATGAGCAGCACGCCCGGGAACACCGGCCGGCCGGGGAAGTGCCCGGCGAAGATCGGCTCGTTGATGGTCACGTTCTTGATGGCCACGATCCGCTTCTGCGGCTCGATCTCCAGCACGCGGTCGACCAGCAGGATCGGGTAGCGGTGCGGCAGCACCGACATAATCCATGCGATGTCCCACTTCGGGGTCTCGCTCACTCGCCTTCCTCCTCCCTCTTCTCCAACGCTTTGAGGCGGCGGCTCATCTCCTCCAGGCGGGCGATCAGCACCGTCTGGCGCCGCCACCTGCGCAGCTCGACCGCGGGGATACCCGCGACCTGCGTGCCGGGCTCGACCGAGGTCAGCGCCGCCGACTTGGCCGCCACCTGCGCGCCGTCGCCGAGCTTGATGTGGCCGGAGACCCCGGCCTGGCCGGCGAGCACGACGTAGTTGCCGAGCTGCGTGCTCCCCGCGATCCCGGCCTGCCCGCAAAGGATACAGTGCCGCCCGGTCTGCACGTTGTGCCCCACCTGCACGAGGTTGTCGATCTTCGTCCCCTCGCCGATGAGAGTCTCCCCCAGGGTGGCGCGGTCGATGGTCGAGTTCGCCCCCACCTCCACGTCCTTCTCCAGCACCACGCGCCCCACCTGCGGCACCTTGTGGTGGACGCCGCCGTGGGTGGCATAACCGAAGCCGTCCGCTCCCAGGACCGCCCCGGCATGGACGATCACACCCGGCCCGATCTCGGTGCGATCGTAGAGCACGGCATGGGGATGGAGGACGGCCCCCTCCCCCACCGCGCACCCCTTGCCGATCACGACGTGGGGATGGATGGCGGCGCGGGCGCCGATCCGGGTGCCGGACCCGATCACGGCATAGGGACCGACGTGCGCGGCCGGATCGACCTCGCAGCCGGGCTCCAGCACGGCGGTGGGATGGACTCCCGGCTCGGGGACCTTGGGCGGGTGCAGACGATGCAGGAGGATGGAGAGCGCATACACCGGGTCGTCCACGATCAGAAGAGGTCTCCGGAAGTCGCCGGACGCCAGGTTGGCCCCCACGAGCAGGGCCCCGGCCTGGCTGGCCAGGGCCTGCTCGCGGTAGCGCGCGTGGTTCACGAACGAGAGGTCGCGGGGGCCGGCGGCCTCCAGGGTCCGGACCGCCTCCACGGCCCGGTCCGGATCCCCTTCGACCCTTCCGCCGACCAGCTCGGCCAGGTCGGCCAGCCGGTGCTCCACGCTCTTACTTGCCCTGGGCGGGAGCGGCGCCGTCGAGCCGCTGGATGACGGCGGCGGTGATGTCGATCGCCTCGTCGGCGTAGATCAGGCCGCTCTCGAACTTGCGGAAGATGAGGGTGTAGCCCATCTCCTTGCCGACCTGGTTGATGACGGGCATCACCTTCTGGTCGATCGCCGCGAGGACCTGGTCGCGCTTCTTGCCGAGCTCGGCGTTGGCGTCCTCCTGGAAGCGGCGCAGGCCGATGAGCTTCTCCTCGAGCTGCTTCTCCATCTCGGAGAGCTTGTCCTGGGCGAGCGACAGGCGGCCGTCGGCGAGCTTGGCCTGCAGGTCCTTGATCTCCTGCTGCTTGGTGCGGGCCTCCGCCTCCTTGGCCTCCTGCACCTTCTTGAGGTCGGCGAGCGCCTTCTTGCCGGTGGCCGACGTGAGCAGGATGCGCTCGGTGTCGATCACCGCCACTTTGATGCTGCTCGCCGGGGCGGCCGGCTGCTGGGCCGGGGCCGGAGCGGCAGCCAGGAACGGGGAGGCGGCCAGGGCCAACCCCAGAATGAGCTTCGTGATACGGCTGGACATGGTCGTCTCTCTCCTTACGGGTGTTAGAAGCTGGTGCCGATGCTGAACTGGAAGTCCTCGAAGCTGTCCTTCGGCTTCTCGTCCAGGTTCACGGCATAGATGAATCGAAGGGGCGCGCCGAACACCGGCAGCAGGATGCGCAGCTCGGCTCCCGCGGTGTAGCGCAGGTTCGACAGGTCGAAGGTCTGGCCCTTGCCGAACACGTTGCCGGCGTCGCCGAACATGATCAGGCGGAACGGGCCTCCCAGGAGGAAGTGGTACTCCAGGTTGACCTGCATGAAGCTGTCGCCGCCCAGGATGACGCCGGTCTGCTCGTCCACCACGGGATCGCCGTTCGGCTTGCGCAGGAACAGCGAGCGGAACCGGTGGCCGCGGATGCTGTTCTCGCCGCCCAGGTAGAAGCGCTCCAGCGTCGGCAGGTCGCGGCCGCCGAACGGGTCCACCAGGCCGCCTTCGACATTGATCGCGAACACGGTCCGCGTCGGGTAGTTGCTCACCGGCACGAACGCGCTGTAGGACAGCTCAGGGCGGATGAAGTAGTTCTCGCCGCCGAGGAAGCCGCCCGCGTACTCCACGCCCAGGGAGAAGCGCTGGCCGCGCGTCGGCTCGAAGGGATGGTCCCGGCTGTCGATCACGTAGAGCGGGCGCAGCGACGAGCTGTCGATCTCGCTCGTGGTCTCGATGATGTCGCCCGGCTTGGGATCGTCCGGCCCCGGGGGCACGCCCGTGTCCGGCCAGATGATCCTCTCCGTGTCCTCGTAGCGCGAGCGGTTGTAGCTGATGCTCGCCGACTGGAAGAGCCGGAAGTTGCGGCCGTAGGTCAGGATCGCGCCCTGGCTGCTGCGCACCAGGCGCTGCGTCGCGTCGTACAGGTTGTAGTTCAGGTCCTGGTTGAAGGCGCGGATGCCGATCGACTGCGGCTTGTCGAGGAACCAGGGGATGTAGTACGACAGGTCGAAGAAGTCGCGGTAGCGCCCGCTCTGGTAGGAGACGCCCACCTGCTCGCCGCGGCCGAGGAAGTTCTTGGTGTTGACCGCGAACTGGCCGAAGAAGCCGTCGAGCTCGCTCCAGCCGCCGCCGAACTGCAGCTCGGTGCGGTCCGCCTCCTTGCCCTTGAAGAGCAGGTCCACGAGCTTCTTCTCGACGTCGGGCTCGATCGCGACCGGGTCCTCCTCGTTCAAGTCGAAGTAGCCGAGCTGCTTGATCTTGAGCACGCTGTTGCGCACCGCGCCGACGTTGACCACGCCGCCCTCGTAGAGGCGCAGCTCGCGGCGGAGCACCTTGTCCATGGTGCGGTCGTTGCCCTCGAACTCGATGCGGCCGACCTTGAACTGCTCCCCTTCGTGCACGTGCACCACGAGGTCGGCGACCTTGCCGTCCTTCTCCACCAGCTCGGGCTCCACGTTGGCGTAGATGTAGCCGGTGTTGTGGTAGGTGTCCTCGATCGCCTTGACCCCTTCGTCGACCAGCTTGGCGCGCAGCCAGGAGCTCGGGCGGCTCTTGAAGGCGCGCAGCAGGGCCTGGTCGCTGTAGACCTCGTTGCCCTCGATGCTCACCTCGCCGAGCTTCCAGCGGTCGCCCTCTTCGATCGGCACGGAGATGAACATGCGGCGCTTCTGATCCTTGGTCTTGACGGCGTTCGGCTTGAGCGCGCGCACCTCGATGACGGGCTCGCCGATCACCGCGTTCTTGTAGCCGGCGGCGCGGTAGACATCGCGGACCTTGTCCAGGTCTTCCTGGAGCTTCGCCGGATCGTAGATGTCCTTCTTCATCATCCGGGTGATCAGGCCGCTCTCCTTGACCTTCTTCATGGCGAGCTGCAGCCGGATGTCGGAGAAGACCTGGTTGCCCTCGAACTGGATGTCGGCGATGCGGACGCGGTTGCCCTCGTCGACGGAGAAGATGACCCGCTTCTCGTTCGGGCCGACGTCCTCGACCGAATAGCGGGCCTGCGCGAAGCGGTAGCCCTTCTCGGCATACATCTCCTCGATCAGGGTCTTGACCCGCTGCAGCTCGCCGAGGCTCATGGGCTCTCCCTCGCGCGCCCGGATGCGCTGGCCGGAGAGCTTGTCCTGGATGTCGGTCTTCGAGATGCGCTTCAGCCCCTGGTAGTCGATCGAGCGCAGCACGGGCCGCTCCTGGACCGTGACGACCAGCTTCACGCCCTGGCCGGAGGGGGTGGCCTCGACCTCGATGTCGTCGACGAGGCTGCGGTCCCAGAGCTCGCGCAGGTGGTTGTTGAGCTCGACCTCGTCGAGAGGCTTTCCCGGCTCGAGGCCGAGGTAGAAGAGGAGGGTCTCCTCGGACAGGGACTGGAGCCCGTGGAACTCGATCGACTCGATCGTGCGGCCCGCCATCGCGGACGGCTGGGCCTCTGCCGGCGTCGGATTGGCCATGGGCTGGGCGCCCACGGGGATGCTCCCTGTCACCAGCAGGGGCAGGAGCAGCAGGGCCAGGAGCCGAGTGTGCAGGCTCCGCCGGCCAAGATCAAGCTTCATCTCGTCTTATCCTCTCGGCGGCCGGGCCGCCGGAAAGGCCCGCCGCGCGGAGCGGCGGGCCGGTTCGGACCGTCAATGGGGGGCCAGGAGCTCCGGGGCCTCCGGAGCGAAGTGGTGGAAGGCGAGCTCGCCGTTCTCCAGCTCCACCTCGATCCGCGCGATCGGCTCCCCGTGCTGGGTGATGAGGATCTCCGACACCGGATCCTGGATGTAGCGCTGGATCGTCCGGCGCAGCGGCCGGGCGCCGGTCGCGGGCTCGACGCCGGCCTTGTGGAGCAGCCACTCCTTGGCCTCGGTCGAAACCTCCACCTTGAGCCCGCGCTCGGAGAGGGTCAGGTTGACGTCCTCCATGAGGATGTCCACGATCGACCGCAGCTCGTTCTCGCCCAGCGGGTTGAACACGATCACCTCGTCGATGCGGTTGATGAACTCCGGGCTGAACGTCCGCCGCAGCTCGGCCAGGATCTCCTCCTCCAGCTTCTGGAAGCTCTCCTGCGCGTTGCCCTCGCCGAAGCCCATCCTACCTCCGCGGAGCACCAGCTTGGAACCGATGTTCGAGGTCATCAGCACCAGGGTGTTGCGGAAGTCGACCAGGTTGCCGTAGGCGTCCGTGAGCTGGCCGTCCTCCAGGATCTGGAGGAGCAGGTTGGCCACGTCCGGGTGCGCCTTCTCGATCTCGTCGAACAGGATCAGGGAGTAGGGCTGGCGCCGGATGCGCTCCGTGAGCTGACCGCCCTCCTCGTGGCCGACGTAGCCCGGCGGGGAGCCGATCAGCTTGGAGACCGCGTGCTTCTCCATGTACTCGGACATGTCGAAGCGCACCATGGCGCGCTGGCTGCCGAACAGGAACTCGGAGATCTGGCGCGCCACCTCGGTCTTGCCCACGCCCGAGGGGCCGAGGAAGATGAACGAGCCCACCGGCCGCTGCGGATTGGCGACGCCCAGGCGCGACCGCCGGATCGCCCGGCTGATGGCGCTGATGGAGCGGTCCTGGCCCACGACGCGGCGCCGGAGCGTCTCCTCCATGCGCAGGAGCCGCTCGGCCTCCTCGCTCTGGAGAGCGGCGGTCGGGATGCCGGTCCACGAGGAGATGACCTCCTCGATGTCGTGGCGGGTGACCTCCAGGACGCCGGTCTCGTCGGTCGTCACGCTCATCCGCTCCAGGTCCTCGCGCAGCTCGATCTCCCGCTCGCGGAGATAGACGGCGCGCTCGAAGTCCTTGTCGGAGATCGCGACCTTCATCTCCTTGACCACCTGGCGGATCTCCTGCTCCAGCCGGCGCAGGTTCTGGGTGTCGCGCACCCGGCGTAGCTTGACCCGCGCGCCGGCCTCGTCGATGACGTCGATGGCCTTGTCGGGCAGGTGGCGGTCGGTGATGTACCGGCTCGACTGGTAGATCGCGGTGCGCAGCGCCTCCGGGCGGTAGCGCACCTTGTGGAACGACTCGTAGCGGTCCTTGACCCCTTCGAGGATCTCCTGCGTCTGTTCGGGAGTCGGCGGATTGACCTGGATCGCCTGGAAGCGGCGCAGGAGCGACCGGTCCTTCTCGATGTACTTGCGGTACTCCTTGAGGGTCGTGGCGCCGATGCAGGAGATCTCGCCGCGCGACAGAGCCGGCTTGAGGATGTTGGCCGCGTCGAGCGAGCCCTCGGCCGAGCCCGCGCCGATCAGCGAGTGGATCTCGTCGATGAAGACGATCAGCTCCTTGGACTCCTTGAGCTCCTTGAGGATGCCCTTCAGGCGCTCCTCGAACTGGCCGCGGTATTTCGTGCCGGCGACGATCAAGGACAGGTCCAGGGCCACGATGCGCTTGTTGGCGAGGAAGATGGGGACCTTGCCCTCGATGATGCGCTGCGCCAGGCCCTCGACGATGGCGGTCTTGCCCACGCCGGGCTCGCCGAGCAGGATCGGGTTGTTCTTGGTGCGGCGGGAGAGGATCTGGATGATCCGGTCCACCTCCTCGTCGCGGCCGATCAGCGGGTCGAACGACCCTTCGGCGGCGAGCGAGGTCAGGTCGCGGCCGTACTCGGAGAGGAACGGCAGCTCCTTCTTCTGCTGCGACGCCTCGCGCTCCTTGGAGATGGAGAGCACCTCCTCGCGGACCGTGTAGACGTCGAAACCGTGCTGCGCCAGGATGCGCATCGCGGTGCAGCCTTCGACGCGCAGGATGCCGATGAGCAGGTGCTCGGAGCCGACGGTGGCGTGGAGCATGCTCTCGGCCTCGTGCGAGGCGTAGGCGAGGATCTTCTTGGATTCTTCGGAGAGGGGCAGCTCGGCGGTCGAGGAGATGCGCTCGACGAAGACCCGTTCGCCTTCGATCTCGCGCCGGATGTCCTCGGGCTTCACCTGGAAGCGCCGGAAGATCTCCGTGACCGTCTCCTCCCCCTCGCGCAGGATGCCGAGCAGGATGTGCTCGGACTCGATGACCCGGCTACCGAGCTTGCTGGCCTCGTAGCGGGCGAAGAAGAGGGCTCTTCGGGCTTTTTCGTTGTACTTCTCAAACATGCAGTCTGCCTCTCGATCCCGGGAGTAGCGGGGTTTTCAAATCCCTTTCGCGCTGTGTTTCCAAGCTCCCGGATTCTAGCATATACCCGAGCCCCTATCAGGCTGGCGACAGGGTTCCCTACGTGGTGGAAGCAGGCGGGGCCGGCTAGAAATTCCCAGGGACGAGGTGGCCATCTTCGAGCCGCAGCTTCCGGGTGCAGCGGGCGGCGATCTCGGGGTTGTGGGTGACCAGGACGCCGGTCGTCCGATGCCGCGCCTGGAGCTCCAGCAGGATTTGGAAGACCAGCTCGCCGCTCTCGGGGTCGAGGTTGCCCGTGGGCTCGTCCGCGAGGAGCAGCGGCGGCTCCAGCACCAGGGCGCGGCAGAGCGCCACCCGCTGGCGCTCGCCCCCGGAAAGCTCGTTCGGGAAGTGCTCCAGCCGCTCCCCCAGCCCCACTTCGACCAGCAGCCGGCGCGCGCTGCCGTAGACCTCCGCCGGCGGCAGCCCCGCGATCCGCCCCGGGAGCATGACGTTTTCGAGCGCCGTGAAGTCGGGCAGGAGCTGGTGGAACTGGAAGACGAAGCCGATCGTGCGGTTGCGGAACTCGGCGATGCGCGCCCCGGAAAGCCCGGACAGGAGCTGTCCCGCGACCTCGACCGTGCCCGAGTCCGGCCGGTCGAGCCCGCCGAGGAGATGCAGCAGCGTCGACTTGCCCGATCCCGAAGGGCCCACGACCGCCACCATCTCCCCCGGCTCGACCGCCATGTCGATCCCCTTGAGCACCTCCACCCGGCGGATGCCGTCGCGGTAGCTCTTGTGGAGGCCGGCGGTCCGGACGGTGACGCTCATGCCTGCATGGCCTCGATGGGATCGAGCGATGCGGCACGCTGGGCGGCATAGAACGCCGAGGCCAGGGCCAGGAAGAACGTCAGCAGCAGCACGAGCGCCAGGTCCGCGGGCTTGACCAGGAACGGCACGTAGTCGAGGAAGTAGACCTGCCCCGGGACCGGCAGCAGTTTGTAGCGGTCCAGGATCAGCGCGCAGCCCACCCCCAGGACCGTCCCGAGCAGCATGCCGGAGCCGGCCACCAGCCCGCCCAGGAGCACGAAGGCGCGGCGCAGCACCGCGGGCGTGGCCCCGATCGTCCCCAGGATGCCGATCTCTGCCCTCTTGTTCGAGATGATCAGCGCCAGGTCCGCCACCAGCGCGAGCGCCGCGACCAGCACGACCAGCGACACGGCCACGAACATCAGCGCCTTTTCGAGGCGCAGGGCGAAGAGGAGCGGACGGTTGAGGTCCCGCCAGGTGCGCACCACGCTCCCCTTGGGGACCACGGCGGAGAGCCGCGAGGCGACGGCGATGGCGGCGTCCACGTCCGCGGCGGCGGCCTCGATGCGGCGGTCCGAGCCGCCGAGGAGCGTCTCGGCCACCTCGCGGGGCAGCGCGACCCGCTCCCTCTCCTCCTGGGTGCGGCCGCTCTGATAGGTGCCGGCGATCTGCACGCTGCGGACGCGGGGCTGGGGTCCGAACGGGGTGAGCGTCGGCCGCGGGGAGACGACCTCGACCATCTGGCCGGGCTGCAGGGCCCAGCGGGCCGCGAGCGAGGTGGGCACGTAGAGGCCCGGACGCCGGCCGGCCGCGCCCGGGAACGAGCGCGGGACCTGACGCTCGAAGCCGACCAGCTCGACCGGCTGGACCTTGCCGCCGGCCACCAGCCAGCCGCCGCCGCGCACCTGGAGCTGGGCCGAGACCACGCCCGGCACCTTCTGCACGGCATCCCGGGCCGCGGCGGCGGTCTCGGCGTCGAGCCCGGCCGGCAGCTCCACCTCGATCTGGGGCGTGCGGCCGAGAAGCTCTCCGCGCAGAGCCTCCTGGAAGCCGGAGATCACCGCGAGCACGATGATCAGGGCCGCCACGCCGAGAGCCAGGCCGCCGGCGGCGACCACGGAGAGGAACGTGGCAAAGGCATCCCGGCGGGTGCTGCGCAGGTAGCGCAGCGCCAGCACCCAGGGGAACGGCAGGTTCCGCAGAAGGAGAGACTTCCTCATTCGGGGCGCATGAGGGGGAAGAGGATGACGTCCCGGATCGACTGCCGGTCCGTGAGAAGCATGGTCAGGCGGTCGATGCCGATGCCGATGCCCGCGGCCGGGGGCATGGCGTGCTCCAGCGCCCGGATGTAGTCGTGATCGAAGACATGGGCTTCGGCGTCGCCCCTCTCCCGCGCCGCGACCTGCTGGTGGAAACGCTCGGCCTGGACGTCCGGATCGTTGAGCTCGCTGAAGCCGTTCGCGATCTCCATGCCGGCGATGTAGAGCTCGAAGCGCTCGGTGAAGCGCGGATCGTCCGGCCGCTGCTTGGCGAGCGGCGAAACTTCGACCGGATGGTCGGTGATGAACGTCGGCCGGACCAGGTGCTGCTCGGCGGTCTCCTCGAAGAGCGCCATGAGGAGATGGCCGTAGGTGCCGCCCGGGGGGATCGCGAGCCCGCGCTCCTCCATCACCTGGCGCAGCGACTCGACCGTCTCCAGCCGGCCGGCCTCGACGCCCCCCAGCTCGGCCACGGCGTCGCGCAGGGTGTACCGCGCCCACGGCCGCGACAGGTCGATCGTCTCCCCCTTCCAGGCGATCTCCATCCTCCCCGCCACCTCGGTCAGCAGCTCCTCGGTGAAATCCATCATCTGGCGGTAGTCGGCATAGGCCCAGTAGAACTCCAGCATGGTGAACTCGGGGTTGTGCCGGGTCGAGATCCCCTCGTTGCGGAAGTTGCGGTTGATCTCGTAGACGCGCGGGATGCCGCCGACCAGCAGCCGCTTCAGGAACAGCTCGGGCGCGATGCGCAGGAAAAGCTCCAGGTCGAGCGCGTTGTGGTGCGTCCTGAACGGCCGCGCCGTGGCACCGCCCGGGATCAGATGCATCATCGGCGTCTCGACCTCGAGGAAGCCGTGGCGGTCGAGGAAGGCGCGGATGCTTTTCACGATGGCTGCGCGCGTCTCGAAGACAGCCCGGGACTCCTCGCTGGAAGCGAGGTCGAGATACCGCCGGCGGTAGCGGACCTCGACGTCCGCGAGACCGTGCCACTTCTCCGGCATGGGCCGCAGCGCCTTCGAGAGAAACGCCAGGTCCTCCACCATCAGGGAGATCTCGCCGGTGCGGGTGCGGATGAGCTGGCCCGTGGCGCCGATCACGTCGCCCAGGTCCAGGTTCTCCAGGATCAGCGCAGCTTGCTCTGGAAGGCGGTCCTTGCGGATGAAGAGCTGGAGCTTCTCCCGGCCGTCGTGGATGTCGACGAACACGCTCTTGCCGTGCTGGCGGATGGAGCGCACCCGGCCGGGGACCCGCAGCTTCAGGCCGGCCTGCTCCAGCTCCTCGGCCGTCTTCTCCCCATGCTGCGCCTTGATGCCGGCGGGCTCCAGGTCCCACTCGAAGCGGTGAGGGTAGGGCTGGATGCCTGCGTCGGCCAGGCGCTGGCGCTTCTCGCGCCGGTTCTGGATCTGCTCGTCGAGCTCGGACATCCGCATAGCCTATGCGAGGAGAGCCCCCCCGGGCCAGTCTGCTACGATCCGGCCCCATGGAACCCGATGAAATGACGACCTCCCTCAAGGAAGCCGTGGACCGCTGGGACATGCTGGGCTGGCCCCGCCCCAAGGTGGCGGTGGTCTCGGGCTCGGGCCTGGCCGTCGACCTGGGCGAGGTAGTCCGCGGCCCGGTCACCCTGGAGTACTTCCTCCCCTTCTCCTGTCATCCGGTCGAGGGGCATCCGCACGAGGTGGTGGTGATCGAGCCGCTGCCCGACCGCCCTGTGCTCTACCAGCGCGGGCGCCTCCATTCCTACCAGGGCTACAGCGCATCGGAGTCGGTCTTCCCGGTCCGCCTGGCCGCCATGCTGGGGGTGAAGGTGCTGTTCCTGAGCAACGCCACGGGCGGGCTGCGGCCCGAGCATCGCCCCGGCGACCTGGTCCTGATCAAGGACCACATCAACCTCTCCGGTCTGAACCCCCTGCGCGGCCAGCTCCCCCCGGACTGGGGACCGCGCTTCCCGGACATGAGCGCGGCCTACGACCCGGAGCTGCGCCGGCTGACCCGGGAGGCCGCCGGCCGCCTGGGCATCCCTCTGACCGAGGGGGTCTACGCGGGCCTGGCCGGCCCGAGCTACGAGACGCCGGCCGAGGTGCGGATGCTCCAGACCCTCGGCGGCGACGTGGCCGGGATGTCGCTCGTGCTGGAAGTCATTGCCGCCCGCCACATGGGCGTGCGCTGCTTCGCCATCTCCATGGTGAGCAACCCCGGCGCCGGCATGACAGACGCTCCCATCGACCACAACGACGTGCTCGAAGCGGCGAAGATCGCGGCGGCGAACCTGCAGAAGCTGCTGGGAGGGGTTCTCCGGAGCCCGGAGCTGGTGTAGCTGAAGGACCACAAGGACACCAAGGACCTCAAGGACCTCAAGGACTCGGAGCCGGGCCTTGTCCTTGAGGTCCTTGGTGTCCTTGTGGTCCTTTATGTCCCTTCGATCTCCACGAGAGCCTCCTCGATCCTCTGCCGCTCGCCCGGGTCGGTCTCCAGAGTGAGCGCCCGGCGGAAGCAGCGCTCCGCATCAGTCTTGTCCTTGAGCTCGTACAGGTAGAGGGCGCCCGCCGTCTTCCAGAGGTCGCCGCGGCCGGGCTGGAGGCGCAGGAGCTGCTCGTAGAGCTGGACGGACTCGCGGTGCCGGCCGAGACGGTACGCGGCCCGGGCCGCGTTCTCCAGCGGGACAGGATTGGCCGGGTTGCGCCGCGCCGCCTCGCGGAAGTCGCGCAACGCATCGTCGAGGCGGTTCAGCTCGACCTCGATCAGCCCGCGCGCCAGATGGACCTCCGAGGAGTAGCTGCCGGCGGCGATGGAGGCGTCGAGCACCCGCAGGGCCTCGGCCCGCTCGCCGCGCTCGTCCAGGAGCTGCGCCAGGTTCGTCGCCGCCTCGCCCAGGCTCGCGTCGAGGGTCAGGGCGCGGCGGTACTCCTTCTCCGCCTCCGCGCGCCTGCCGAGCTGCTTCAGACAGCCGGCCGCGTTGGCCACCGGCACGGCGGACAGCTCGTTCTCCTTGCTCGCCCGCTGGAACAGCGCGAGCGCCGAGTCCCACCGCCCGGCATCCTCCAGGCAGTTGCCCGCCAGGGTGAGGGCCGGGAAGTTGTGCGGGTCCTTCCTGACGATCTCCTGGAGCCGCGGCAGGGCCTCCTTGCACTTCCCCTGCTGAACGTCGGCCGCGGCGTCGTGGAGCGCATCCGCGATGTCGGCCATGGCCCGCGGGTCCGGAAGATCCGGGCGCACCGCTCCCCCAGAACCGCCCAGATATCCGAGGCTCGCGAGCTGGCGGCGCTGCTCTTCCGAAAGCACGTTCTCCGAACGCACCTCGGAGTCCAGCGTCTCGCCCGCTGCCTTGAGCTGATCGCGCAGCCGCTTCTCCCAGAGACCCAGGGCCCCTGGCTGCTCGGACCCGATGTCGGTCTTCTCGTCCGGATCGGAGGGGATCTGGTAGAGGCTGCTCTTCGGCGCGCGCAGGTAGAAGAAGCGGTCGGTGGAGAGCGAGCGCAGCGGGTACCACTTGTAGGCGAAGAACGGCAGGAAGCTCTCGCTGTAGCTCGTCCGGCCGCAGGCCTTTCCGGGCAGAGGCAGCAGGCTGGCGCCGTCGAGACCCTGGGGTCCCTGGGGTCGTGGCACGCCCGCGAGCGCCAGCAGGGTCGGAGCGACGTCGGCCGTGCGCACCAGGCATTCCTCGGTGCGGCCGGCGGGCACGCCCGGACCGGCCAGGATCAGCGGCACCCGGCGGGCGGCGCGGTAGAGGAGCAGGCCATGGTGCAGCTCGCCGTGCTCGCCCAGCATCTCGCCGTGGTCCCCGACCACCACCACGTCCACGTCCCTGGGCAGCTTGGCGAGGAGCACCCCGATCTGCTCGTCCATGGAGGCGATCTCGGCGTCGTAGAGCCGGGTCGGTCCGCTCGCGGCAGCGCCAAAGCGGGTGGGCGGCCGGTACTCCTCGTGCGGATCGTAATAGTGCACCCAGAGGAAGAACGGCGGCTTCAGCCTGACTGCGGCAGCCAGGGCGGCGGCCGTCGTGGGCTCGGCCTGGCGCTCGGCGACCTCCGTGCCGGCGGCATAGCCGGCGCCCAGGTCGTCGTCGTAGAGGCGGAACCCCTGGTTCAGCCCGTGGCGGCGCGCCAGGACGATGGCCGAGACCACCGCGGCCGTGTCATAGCCGTGGGCCGCCAGGCGCTCGGCCACCGTCTCCACCCGGTCGGCGAGGACGAACGTGCCGTTGTCCCGCACTCCGGTGCGCGGCGGATAGAGCCCGGTGAGAATCGTCGCATGGCTCGGCAGGGTCACCGGAGCCGCGGTGTCGCAGCGCACGAAGCGGGTGCCCCGCGCGGCGAGAGCGTCCAGGTTGGGGGTCCGCGCCGCCTTCCAGCCATAGGCCCCGAGATGGTCGGCGCGGGTGGTGTCGAGCGTGATCAGGACGAGGTTGCGGCGCGGCGGTTTCCGGCCGGGGGAGCTCGTCCCGCCGGCGGCGAAGGCCGCGGCGAGCCCGGCGAGGAGCAGCGCGAGGACGATCCAGATCAGCGCGGCTCGCTTCAGGGGAGCACAGGCACCCTTACTGTTGTGCGATCCCAGACCCGTCCTCACTGGCTCGGCTTTCCGGGGAAACGTCTGCGGTCCATCGGTGGATGCGAAGTATAGCAGCTCCCGGAGCACGGCCCGTTCGTGCGCTCTCCGTCAGCGTTCTCGCAGCGTTCATCTAACGCATTAGATGAATCGTCAGTCAACGGAACCTTTTCAGAAGGAGAACCGCCACATGAATCGCGCATCCCGTTTCGTGTCGACGCTCTTGTTGCTGGGCGGCATGGTCGCCGTCCTGCCCGGAGCGGCGACGGCCCAGACGGCCAAGGAAGGTCGTTCCAGCCTCGACGGCCTCGCTTTCGCGAGCCCGCGCCTCAACCCGAATGACAACCTCGAACCGGTCGACGACGTCCAGGGCGTCATCGATGCCGAAGTCGCCAACAACTGGGCGAGCTTCCGCGGCAACAGCGGCCAGTGGACGGCCATGGTCGACGCGCGCAACGGCCGCGTCGCGATCGCCGAGGGCGAGGGAATCCCCTGGACCCCCGGCCGCGGCAACAAGCTCGCCGCCCGGGCGAAGGCCCCCGGCCTCTCCGACATGGAGACCACCGCCCGCGGCTTCCTGCCGCGTGTGGCCGCAATGCTTGGCGTCAATCCGAATTCGCTGGTCCTCAACCAGGGCCGCTCCGGCAATCCCGCGGACTATCTCTGGCTCCTCGACTTCGACGTGACCGACAACAGCGGCGCGGTCATCGAGGGCGCTCGCGTCGTCTTCCGTGTCAACCACGGCAACCTGATCCAGTTCGGCACCGAGAACCTGCCGCCCCGCAACGCCGTCGCCCCCAAGGCGAAGCTGAAGCGGGAAGAGGCCCTCTCGGCTGTCGCCGGCTACATCGGCGGCTTCGGCGGGGCCGACTCCTTCATCGACGGCGGCTCGCTCCACCTGATCCCGGTGGCCGAGGTCGACAACAACTTCGGTGAAGGCTTCGCCTACGGCAAGGGCCGCGGCATCACTCCCGTGTGGCAGTTCGTCTTCCACCGCGACGGGGTGATCGGCACTTGGCGCGCCCGCGTCGACGCCGCCACGGGCGAGGTCATCGAGCTCACGGACATCAACGACTACGCGCAGGCGACCGGCGGCGTCTACATGAACTCCCCCGCGGTCGCGGCCGAGGTCGTGCGGCCGCTGCCCTTCACCAACATCTCGTCGGGCGGCTTCACCAACTCGGCGGGCCTCTACAACTTCACCGGCGCCGCGGTGACCTCGTCGATGGCCGGCCAGTACGTGCGGATCACCGACACCTGCGGCGCGATCTCGAAGAGCTCGGATGCCAGCGGCAACCTGGCCTTCGGCACCTCGACCGGCACCGACTGCACCACGCCGGGCAGCGGCGGCGCGGGCAACACCCACTCCTCCCGCACCCAGTTCTACCAGGTCAACCGCATCAAGGAAGTCGGCCGCGCCTGGCTGCCCTCCAACACCTGGCTGACCCAGCAGCTCACGGTCAACGTCAACCTCAACCAGACCTGCAACGCCTACTGGAACGGCTCGACGCTGAACTTCTTCCGGTCGGGCGGCGGCTGCGGCAACACCGGCGAGATCGCCGCCGTGTCGCTGCATGAGTACGGCCACGGCCTCGACAGCAACGACGGCAACGGCGCCGCCACCGAGGGTGGCACCGGCGAGGCGTACGGCGACCTGACGGCCGCCATCGCGCTGCACAGCTCCTGCATCGGCGCCGGCTTCCGGACCACCAACTGCGGCGGTTACGGCGACGCCTGCACCGCCTGCACCGGCGTCCGCGACATCGACTGGGCCAAGCGCGTCTCCAACACGCCGGCCACGGTGAGCAACTTCACCCAGGTCCGTTGCAGCGCCGGCTCCGGCCCGTGCGGCAAGGAAGTGCACTGCGAGTCGTACGTGCCCTCGCAGGCGGTCTGGGACTTCGCCAACCGCGACCTGCCCAACCCGGGCAGCGGCACGGCGTGGACCGTCCTCGACCGGCTGTGGTACCTGTCGCGCTCGACCTCGACCCGTTCCTTCACCTGCACCACCGGCGGCACCTTCACCAGCAACGGCTGCAGCGCCGGCAACTGGTGGAAGACCATGCGCGCCGTGGACGACGATGACGGCAACCTGGCCAACGGCACGCCGCACGGCGGCGCCCTGTTCGCGGCGTTCAACCGCCACGGCATCGCCTGCACCACCGACGCGGGAGCCAGCACCACCTTCGCCGGCTGCACGCCGCCGGCCACCCCGGCGGTCACCCTCACCCCCGGCAACAACTCGGTCGGCCTGAGCTGGACGAGCTCCGGCGCGGTCTATGATGTCTACCGCAACGAGGTCGGCTGCAACGCCGGCTTCACCAAGATCGCCAACGACACGGCCTCCACCTCCCTGACCGACACTGGCGTGGCCAACGGCCTCACCTACTACTACCAGGTCGTCGCGCATCCGAGCGGCAACGAGTCCTGCGGCGGCACGCCCAGCACCTGCCAGTCGGTGGTCCCGGCCGGCAGCGTCACCCCGGACTTCACGATCTCGGCCGCGCCCTCCTCGGTTTCGGTCGTGCAGGGCAACTCGGGCAGCTCGACGATCTCGACCGCGGCGCTCAACGGCTTCAACAGCGCCATCGCGCTGACGGCCTCCGGCCAGCCCGCGGGCGTGACGGTCTCCTTCAGCCCCTCCTCGATCGCGGCGCCCGGCACGGGCTCCTCGACGATGTCCATCGCGGTCGCTTCCGGCACTGCCGTGGGCACCTATACGATCACCGTCACCGGCTCCGGCGGCGCCATCTCCCACACCACGCCCGTCTCGCTCACGGTGACCACCACCAACCCGCCGCAGCAGCTCCTCGGCAACGCGGGCTTCGAGACCGGCACGGCGTCCCCCTGGGTAGCCACGGCCGGCGTCATCGACAACACCGCGAGCCAGCCGGCGCGCACCGGGTCCTGGAAGGCTTGGCTCGACGGTTACGGCACCACGCACACGGACACCCTCTACCAGCAGGTGACGATCCCCTCGACCGCGACCGCGGCGACGCTCACCTTCTGGCTCCACATCGACTCCGCGGAGACCACGACCACCATCGCCTATGACACCCTCAAGGTGCAGATCCGCAACTCCGCGAACACGGTGCTCGCGACCCTCGCGACCTACTCCAACCTCAACAAGGCGGCCGGCTACTCGCAGAAGAGCTTCAGCCTCGCCCCCTACATCGGTCAGACGATCCGGGTCTACTTCCTCGGCGTGGAAGACATCTCGCTGCAGACCTCGTTCGTGATCGACGACACCGCCCTGAACGTTCAGTAAAGCTCTCGGCGGTCCCGACAGAAGCCCCCTTCTCCCGCGGGAGAGGGGGGCTTTTTCACGTCGTCTGGTACTCTCATCCCACCTCAAGCCATGCCCGACCGCATCGAACAGCGTGCCCGCTTCGACCTGATCCGCTACGCCAACGTCTGGGAGGATGCGGGGATCCTGTGCGAGGCGCTGCGCCCGGCGCCGGGCCGGCGGATGCTCTCGATCGCCTCGGCCGGGGACAACAGCTTCGCCCTGCTCGCCGGCGGGGCCGAGGTCGTGGCCGCGGATCTCTCTCCCGCCCAGATCGCGCTGGTGGACCTCAAACGCGCCGCGATCCGGCGGCTCAGCGCGGAGGAATGCGCGGCGTTCCTCGGCTTCCGCAGCTCCGCGACCGATCGCCGCCAGACCTACGAGCAGCTCGAGCGCGACCTCGCCCCCCGCTCCCGCGACTTCTGGCGCGAGCGCCTCGACGACCTGGCGGACGGCCTCGCACATTCCGGCAAGTTCGAGACCTACTTCGAGCTCTTCCGCGAGAAAGTGCTCCCCCTGATCCACCGCCGCAAGACCATCCTGGGCCTGCTCGAACCGCGGGACCGCGCCGGCCGCGAAGCCTTCTACGAGTCCATCTGGAACAACCTGCGCTGGCGCCTCCTCTTCCGGGTCTTCTTCAGCCGCTTCGTCATGGGCCGCCTGGGGAGGGACCCCGAGTTCTTCCGCCACGTCGAGGGCTCGGTCGCCGAGCGCATCCTCGGCCGCTCGCGCTACGCCCTGACCGTTCTGCCCACCCATGAGAACCCGTACCTGGAGTACATCCTCACCGGCAACTTCGGCCGCTCCCTGCCGCTGTACCTGCGGCCCGAGGTCTATCCCGAGGTCAAACGCAACCTCGACAAGCTGACCCTCTTCGAGGGACCGATCGACCAAGCGCCCGGCGAAGGCTTCGACGGCTTCAACCTCTCGGACATCTTCGAGTACCTGGACGAGCCCACCAGCGTCGAGGTCTACGGCCGGCTGCTGGAAAAAGCCCGTCCGGGAGCCCGCTTCGCCTACTGGAACATGCTGGTGCCGCGGCGGCTCTCCACCGCTTTCCCCGGGAGAGTGCGCTACCTGGAGACGGAGTCCCAGGAGCTGTTCGCCAGGGACCTCGCCTGGTTCTACAGCGCCTTCGTCGTGGAGGAAGTGGCGTGATCCCGCCGGAAGACCTGCCGGGCGCAGCGATCCTCTCCGGCATCTTCGTCGGCATCCTGGTCGTCGCGGAGCTCTGGAAGCGCCTGGGAAACCCCAAGCCCGAGTGGACGCGCAAGCTGGTCCACACGGGCGGCGGGATCGCCTGCCTGTTCTTCCCCTTCCTGGTGAAATCCCCCTGGACGGTGCTGTTGATGGCCCTGCCGCTGACCGTGCTCTTCGTGCTCGGCGGCAAGCTCGGATTCCTCAAGAGCCTGCACGGCATCCAGCGCAAGAGCCGGGGGGCGGAGTACTACCCGCTCGCCGTCTTCCTCACCTTCGTAATGACCCAGGGCCGGCCCTGGCTCTACCTGCCGGCCGTGCTGGTGCTGGCCGTGGCGGACGCGTTCGCGGCGCTGATCGGCAGCCGTTACGGGGTGGTGCGCTACGAGGTGGAGGACGAGCACAAGAGCCTGGAGGGATCGCTGGTCTTCCTGGTGCTGGCCTTCCTGGCGATCCACCTGCCGATCCTGCTCATGACCGACCTGCCGCGTCCGGTCTGCGTGCTGGCGGCGCTCCTGGTTGCGGCGCTGGTGACCGGCTTCGAGGCGATCTCGCTTCAGGGCGCGGACAACCTGTTCATCCCGATCGCGGTGGTGGTGATCCTGGCGAAGATCACGGGCAAGCCGCTCTCCGAGGTGGCCTTTCAGAACCTGTCGCTCCTCGCCATGTGCCTGGTCGTGGGCCTCGCGGTCTGGCGGATGCGCTCCTTCAACGTGGGCGGAGCGATCACCTTTCTTCTCTTCGCCTACGGCACCTGGTCGCTGGGCAACTGGTACTGGGCGCTGCCGGTCTTCGCGGGCTATGCGGGCTACCTGCTGCTCCGCCGGCGTTTCACCCCGCCCGAGCACCTGACCGGAGTGCGGGTGCGCACCCTGACCCGGGCGCTCCTCCCGCCCTTCGTCATGCTGGTCCTGGCGAACGGCCTCCGGGATGCGCAGACCTGGTTTGCGCCCTATCTCGCCGCCCTGGCCGCGGTAGTCGCCATCAGCCTGGACGAAGGGGTCTTCCGCCTGGAGCGCTTCGGAACGGCAGTCCGCGCGCTGGCGGCCCTGGGGCTGGGAGCATTGGCCTGGGCGCTGGTGGTCCTGATCCCCTGGCTGGTCAAGGGGGAGGGAGCGTTCCGCAGCCTGCTCGCCCTCCTGGGGGTCACGATGCTGATCTCGCTGTTCAACGTCGCCCTGGAGCTCAAGGGCGAGGTGCCGGTCCGCCCACGGGAGTGGACGGCCCAGCGCTTCGTCCTGACCTTCGCCGCGGCCTTGGCTGTGTTGGCGTTGCAGTGGGCCGGGATGATCCAGCCGTGGGACCCGAGCTGGGCTCCGCGGCTGTTCGGGTGAGGTACCATGGGGAGCATGTCGAGGCTGCTCCCGGCAGCAGCTCTGCTGCTCCTCGCCTCCTGCCCGCTGGCCCCGCCGCCGGCTGCGGCCCCCTCGTCCCTCGCGAGCCATGTTGACTTCGACTCGCAGGTCAAGCCGATCCTCCAGGCCCGCTGCACGCCCTGCCACTTCCCCGGAGGCATGATGCACGCCCGGCTCCCCTTCGACAAGGCCGGGACGATCCAGGACCTGGGGGAGAAGATGTTCACCCGCATCAAGGACGAGCAGGAGCAGGCGCTGCTGCGGTCGTTCCTTGCTCAGGCGCCGTGAGGCAGAAATTGAGCTACAATCCCGCGAAAAGATCCGCACCGGAAGCGAACGGCGCGGAACTGGAGAGAGGTTCCGACATGGTGACGGCGACGGTCGAGGCCCATCACTGGACGCGGGAGGAATATGAAAGGGCGGTGGAAGCGGGAGCTTTCGAGGGCTGGAAGATCGAGCTGGTCGAAGGGGTCCTCGTCGATATGACGCCCCAGGGCACACCCCATTCGAGCGCCGTGCGGAAGCTCCTGCGGGAGCTCCTGAAGATCGTCCCAGGAGGCCTGGAGATCCAGCCCCAGATGCCGCTGGCCGTCTCCGATGACTCCTTGCCGGAGCCAGACATCGCGGTGGTGCCCGAAGATCCCGGCGACTACGCCGGCTTCAATCCTACCGAGGCCGTCCTCGTCGCAGAGGTCTCCCAGACCTCGCTCTCGTACGACCGCAAGGTCAAGTCGCGCATCTATGCCGCGGCAGGAATCCCCGAGTACTGGATTCTCAATCTAGCCTCGCGGGAGCTCGAGGTCCATCGCGAGCCCTTCGGCGAGCGGTATGGAAGCCGCACTGTCCTGAAGCTGTCCGACGAGGTGTCGCCGCTCTTCGCCCCGGAGGTCTCGATCCAGGTGAGCTGGCTGTTCCCCTAGGTCCGCGGCTCGACTACCACGGCCGTGCCGTAGCAGAGCACCTCGGTCACGCCGTCCATGACCTCGGTGGCGTCGTAGCGGACGCCGATTACCGCGTTCGCTCCGAGGTTGCCGGCCTGGGTCAGCATCATGTCGAAGGCTTCGCTACGGGTCTTCTCGCAGAGCTCGGTGAACAGGGTGATGTTGCCGCCTGCCAGGGTCTGCAGCGCGCCTCCGATCGTGCCGAAGATGGAGCGCGAGCGGACCGTGATCCCCCTCACCACCCCCAGCCCTCTCGTGACGCGGTAGCCCTCCAGCTCGAACGTGGTCGTGGTCATGGTCGAATCCATGGGCGCCTCCTTTCCCTCTCCCCACATTACTCCTTGGACTACAGTTTTGTTGCAGCGCGGCGGACCTGGTCGTGGATTCGCTCCGCTGGGGCTGAGCGCCTAGAATGGCCCATGACCATGACTCCCAATGCCCAATCCTGGACCGTCGCCGCCGCGAAGGCGCATTTTAGCGAAGTCGTCGAAAACGCCCTGAAGCACGGACCCCAGATCATCACCCGGCATGGCAGGAAAGCGGTCATCGTGGTCGCGGCCGAGGAATGGGAGCGCAAGACGCAGCGCCAGGGAACCCTGGCCGACTACTTCGCGGCCTCACCTTTGCGGGATTCGGGCCTGGAAGTCGAGCGCCCCCGGGACACTCCCCGCAAGCTAGACCTCTGACCCGCGGCCTACTTCTTCTTCATCCGCTCCACGATCGCCCGCAGCGTCGTCTGGGTCTCCTCGCTGAACCAGTTCTCCACCAGGAGCCCGCCTTCCGTGGCGAGGCCCTCTTCCATCAGGCGGACGAGATCGGCCCTCGCGGCTTTGCGAGTCTGGGACATCGCGTTCGGCGGCAGGGCGATGATCCCGTTTGCCCACTCGATCGCCCTTTCCACCACCTTGTCGAGCGGGACCAGCTCGTCGACGAGGCCGATGCGGCGGGCTTCTTCCGGGGCGATCAGGAGGCCGCCGCCGCAGAGGCGCTCCGCCTGGCGGGGTCCCACCAGACGGGCGACGCAGCGCAGGATCGCGAGCGGCATGGGGATGCCCACCGCCACCTCGTTGTAGCCGATGCGGAAGTCGCCGTCCGCCAGGATCCGGTAGTCGCAGTAGGTGGCGAGCACGGCTCCTCCCGCGGGGCTGTGGCCGGTGATCGCCGCGGCGATCGGGATCGGCGAGGCCGCGAGCGCGAGGAGCAGCCGGTAGAAGTCGTGCCAGAGCCGCTCCATGGCCGGGCGGTCGAAATCGACCAGGATCGGGATGTCGAGCCCGCCCGAATACCGGCCGGGCGAGCCCGAGAGCACCAGGGCCCGCGCTCCCTCCCCGGGGGCGCGGGTCACGGCGTCGTGGAGCGCGGTCACCAGCTCGGGGCTGATCGCGTTGACGGGCGGCCGGTTCAGCCTCAGCTCGCGGACGGCTCCATGATCCGTGGTGACGATCATCGCTTTCCCTTCTCGAAGCCGAGCGCCCTCGCCATCACGAAGTAGATCGCGTTCTCCTCCATCGTCCCTTCGATCAGGTACGCCTGCGGTCCGCGGGCGTAAATGACCACGTCCTCGCCGCCGTGGGTCTCGGAGCCCAGGGGGACGAGCGACTGTTGCAGGAAGTCGTCCGCGGTGGTGTCCACGTTCGCGAGGTCGGGCCGCTCTCCTGCCACGGCTCCGGGGCCGTTGGCATAGCCGAGAGTTGTGTAGGGCTTGCCGTCCTTGGCCTTGAACGGTTCCGTCTCGGGCAGGCCGGTCTTGTCGTCGTTGGTCACCACGAGCCCCAGGATCGGGTTGCCCCGGGTGGGGTACCCGGACATGAAGAAGGCATGGCTGTGGTCGGCGGTGACGATGATGAGCGTGTCGTTCCCCGCCAGCTCCGTGGCCCGCTGCACCGCGCGCGAGAGCTCGACGGCGTCGGTCAGCGCCCGCTTGGCGTTGCCCGCGTGGTGGCCATGGTCGATCCGCCCGGCCTCGACCATCAGGAAGAACCCCTTGGTGCTGCGCTGGAGGAGGCGGATGGCCTTCTCCGTCATCTGGGTGAGCGACGGCTCGCCCGCGGTGTCCTTCGGCCGGTCGAGCTCGAACTCCATGTGGCTGCGCTCGAAGAGGCCCAGGACCGGCCCGGTCGCGGCCGGATCGATCGCATCGAAACCTTTCTGATCGTAGACGAAGGCGCCGCCGCGGCCGGTCCACTCGTTCACCAGGTTGCGGCTCTTGCGCTTGCCCTTCTCGCCCTGGTCCTCGGGATCGGGGTCCGCGGCGGTCAGGAAGTTCGACCGGCCGCCGCCCATGGCGATCTCCAGGCCGCGGCTGGTTTTTCCGTTCATCGTGGTGTCGCGGACGTGGAAGTCGAGGAGCTGGCGGGCGATGTCGGGGTAGTCCACCTCGGCGGCCTTGGGGCTCAGGTCGGCGTCGCTCTCCCAGTCGCGGAACGGGGTGTGGGAGTAGCAGGCCGCGGGCGTGGCATGAGTGAGGCGGGCGGTCGAGACCACGCCGGTCCACATTCCGTGCTCCTCGGCCTGCTCCAGGATCGTGGTCAGCCGGTTCTCGGGCTTCGCCGCGGCCACCGGGTCCGGACCGATCACGTTCGGGGCGATCGAGAGCATGCCGTCGTTGGCCTTGCTGCCGGTGACGATCGAGGTCATCGTCGGGGCCGAGTCGGGCGTCTGCTGGTTGGCCTGGTAGGTCTTAGAGTGGGCGAGGTGGGGGAACTTCTCGAAGCTCAGGTCGTTCTCCTCCCCGAACTTCATGCCTTTCATCTGGCCGTCCAGGATGCGGGCGGCGGTGATCGTGGTCACCCCCATGCCGTCGCCGAGGAAGAGGATGACGTTCTTCGCCTTGCGCTTGTTCGGCTGGATGCGGGCGTTGAAGTCCACCTCGGCCCGGCCGCGGGCGAAGAAGGTCTCCTTCGTCTCGACGGATGAAGATGCCGGTGCCGGGGCGGGCTGCGGCGGCGGGATGGATTGGCAGCCCAGCGCCAGGCTGGAGGCGAGGATGGCGGCAAGAGCGCGCCTGCTGTGCATGGGTAGTCTCCCCCTCGTTGGTCGAGGGGGAAGCCTACCACCGCTACTTCGGAGCCGGCGCCACCGTCATCATGTCGCCCGCCGAGTAGGCGGTGAACTCGGGGGCGTACATGGATTGCAGGGTGGCGGGGCCGACCCGGAAGGTGCCGGCCATGTTGGCCCGCAGGCGGTACTTGAGGACGTACTCGCCGGCGGGCAGCCAGTCGAAGAAGAAGTTGGTGCCGCTGTCGCGCGTCTCCTCGTAGCGGCCCGGGGAGGTCCAGTCCCAGACGTAGCCGGAGCGGGCGCCGTCGGGCTCCAGACCCGCGGCCCGCGGGTCGCGCAGGTGGACGTACTCGGCCGGCGAACGGCTGGTGATCGTGAGCTGGACCTCGACCTCGTCGCCGGGCTTCAGGATCGTCCCCTCTTCGAGCGGCTTGAGGGTGGTTTCCTTACCCTGGCCGGAGCGCAGGAAGTAGCGCCGGGTCACGCCGAAGAGGTCCCCGCGCGCTTCGGTGGGGAGCTGGTCGGTCGAGAAGTGCCAGGTGGCCGAGGCGAACATGAGAGGCGCGCTCTCCTTCTCCACCACGACCGTGGTCTGGGGGCCGAGCTTGTCGCCGGGCACGACCACCTGGTTGTGCTTGCCGGTGAAGCGGTCGGGCTCGAAGGTGAACGTCGTGGACTGGCCCGCCACCCGCACGGTCGCAGCTTCCCGAACGCCGAGCTGCCCTTCCTTCTCCAGGTAGTGCACCAGGGCGTAGATCACCTCGGCCGTGGCCCGCGTCGAATGCCAGTGGTTGAGCTGCTTGTTGAGGAACAGCCACTGCACCAGCCCGTGCCGCCGCGGATCGTCCGGCGCGATCTCCGTCATCGCGAGCAATGCGAAGGCATGGGTCTCGATCGTGTCCTCGTACCAAAGCCAGGACTCCTTCTCGGGCAGCCAGAAGGTGCCTTCCTCTTCCGTGGTCTTCGCGAGGTCCATGACCGCGTCGAAGACGAGCTTCGCGTCGTCCGGCCGGTCCATCCGCTTCAGGGTGAGCGCCAGCAGGACCTTGAGGAAGCCGGAGAGCTCCTTCCATTGGGCGAAGGAATCGTCGAGGATGCGCTGCCTCTCCTCAGCCGGAAAGGCGTCGGGATGGGTGGTGGCCACGTAGTTCAGGAACACCCGCAGCTCACGGCAACAGTCCTCCTTCTCGCCCAGCCGTTTCCTCTCCAGCTCCTGCTCGCGGTACCAGCTCACGATGTATCCCCAGGCGCTCTCCACCATGTCCGCGGGCACGTCGATGCCGGCCTCCTGGGCCTTGGCGAAGCCGTAGAGGAGGTAGAGGGTCATGTAGGGCGAGGCCTGGCCTCCGGGCCACCAGGGGAAGCCGCCGTCGTCGAGCTGCGCCTCCTGGAGCTTCGCCAGGGACTGGTCGCGCTGGGCTCGTGCCACCCGCGGATCGAGCACCTTGATCAGGGGGTAGACGGGGTCCGCGCCGCCCTGCGCGGTCTGCAGCCAGGGGGTCTCCTCCAGGGCCATCTTGCGGTTGGGATCGACGGCGTCCCAGGTCTCCAGCCGGGTCTCCCGCTTCGACATCTCCTGCGTCATGGCCGCCACGGCCGGATACTCGTCGAAGAGGCTCGCGGCGATGCCGGTCGAGAGGAAGCGGTTGAGCGTCTGCTCGGTGCACTCGTAGGCGTAGTCCACCAGGTAGGGCAGGGCTTCGAGCACGCTGTAGAAGAGCTGCGCGTCGAGCGTCACCACCATCTGCTCGTCGATCCGGGTGGGATCGGCTTTCGTCATGTCCTCGAAGCGCAGCTCCCTGCGCCCCGGGTCCTTGAGCGCCGCGAAGCGCGACTGCGCCAGATGCAGGCGGGACGGCAGGACCGGCAGCGGGCGCAGCTCGCCGTCGCTCACGCTGCCCGAGACGGCGGTGACCTTGAAGGCCACCGGCCCGACCCGCTTCGGCGCGGTCAGGGGGAAGGTGACGCTCGCGCCGCCGCCCGGCGCGGCCGTGAAGGGGGCGCGGGCCTGCGCCGGATCGAGGCCGAACTCGGCGAGCAGGCTCTCGCCCGTGGCGGGATCGACGACGTCGAGCCGGACCGTGCCTTTCAGCTCGCCCTCGGAGGCGTTGTTGACCACGACCTTCAGCAGGGCGCGGTCGCTCTCGCGCAGGAACCGGGGCACGTAGGGGCGCACCATCAGGTCCTTGACGCTCCGCACCTCCTTCTGGAGCGAGCCGGAGCGCAGGTCGGCGGTGACGGCGTGCACCCAGAAGCTCCACGAGGTGACGGAGTCGGGCACGTCGAACTCGATGGCTGCCGTTCCGTCCGGGCCGGCGATCAGGTGCGGCTGCCAGAACGCCGTCTCCGAGAAGTCGCTGCGCAGCTCGGGCGACGGCCCCTCCTCTCCGGCCCGGCCCGCGATCTTGGGCGCGGGAGGCGCAGGAGGGGGCGGCGGAGCCTCGGCCGCCATCACACCTCCCACGACCCCGCCCGGCACGTCCCCCTCAACGCCCCCCTCGGCAGACATGTCGAGGGCCATGGCCTGCGCGACCTCTTCCCGGAAGGCGCGGCCGAAGAGCAGCTCGTCCCCGTGCAGGCCCTCCCCTCCACCGTAGTAATTCTGCCAGCCGCGCCCGGCGCCATAGGTCTGCGACGAGCCGAGGCTGGCGGCGGACCATCCCGCGCCGACGGTGATCGGGTAGAGCCGCTGCGGATCCGCCGGCTGGTGCGGAGCAAAGAGGTCCAGGCTGCGGTCGTAGAGGTAGGCGAGCAGCTCTGCCGCGGCAGGCTCCTGTCCCTCGGCCGGGCTCACCTTGACCGTCCAGGTCTCCCGCGTGCCGGGGCGGATGCGGTCGCGGAAGGTGGCGACCTCGACCTTCAGCTTGCGGTCGTCCCAGGGGATGCTCACGTTGCGGTCGATCTGGAGAAGCTGGTGATCGCGCAGGGTGACGAGCCGCAGCGAGAAGCCGCCGCGGTCTTCGAGACCGACCGGGATGTCGACCAGGCTGGCGCCGCGGCCCATGCGCAGCTCGCGCCGGCTGGTCAGCTCATAGCGGTGCCAGACCTCCAGCCAGACGGTCTGGCCCGGGAACCCGGAATGGGCCAGCACCCGGACCCTGCCGCCGGGATGGGCCTCGGAGTCGTCCGCGAGGAGGATCGCCGGCAGCGCCAGCGGAGTCTCTTCGCCGGCAACGATCAGCTCCTTCCAGGCGGAGAAGGTCTCGCCGGCCTCGTCCGCGGTCTCATAGCGCAGGCGGTAGGCGCCGGGAGCGAGCTCGGGCAGGGTCAGCTCGGCCCTGCCGTCCTGGCCGTGCGTCAGGGTGCCGGCGGCGACCTCGGGGCCGTCGTCCCACTGGCCCAGGACCTCGCGGAAGTCGTAGCTCGATTGCGCGCGCGGCCGGAGACGGTCGCCCTCGGTGTGGAAGGCCCCGTCGTCCTCCACCGGATTGGGGAGATCGGCGGGCAGCGGCGTCTGCGCGGGCTGCTGCAGGGCGAAGAGGGTCCAGGTGCCCTCGCCGGAGCGGCCGATGCCGGCGAGGTCGCGGCGCTGGATCGTCACCTTGCCCGGCCGGCCCGCGGTATCGGCGGCATAGAGCTCGCGGTCCGGCGTGATCTCGGCCTCGATGGCGACGTAGCCGAGCCGGAAGGAGCGCTGGGCCGAGCGCGTCTCGCCGCCCTCGTCCGTCAGGTCGGCGTCGATGCGGTAGAAGTAGCTCACCTGTCGCGGATCGCGCCCCTTGAGATCGCCGGCTTCGGGCGTGAAGGCGATCTCGAAGGTGCCGTCGGGCCCGAGCTCGGCCGTGCCGGTCGCGACCGTCTCCTCGTTGCCGGGCTGGGGGGACCACCACCAGAACCAACGCTCCTCGCGCACGGCGCGCCAGCGCAGCTCGCCGTGCGTCACGGGCAGGCCGAAGTAGTAGCGGGCCTGGCCCGGGAAGGCGGCGGGCCGGTTCAGGCGCAACGGCTCCTTCGGGTCTTCCAGGGCAATCTCGAAGGTCGGCCGCTTGTACTCCTCGATGCGGACCGTGGCCGCGCCTTCGTGCGTGGTGCGGATCGACCAGGGGCCGAGCGGCCGGCCGGGCGGGATCAGGATCTCGCCCGAGGCCGTGCCGAAGTCGTTCGTGGAGACGGTGCGGGTCTCGACCTCCTGGCCGTTCGGGTCGACGAGCGCGACTTCAATCGAGGTGTTGGCGACCGCCTTCAGATCGCCGCGCCCGCGGCGGTCGAAGACCAGGACCTTCCAGAAGAGCTTCTGCTGCGGCCGGTAGATGCTGCGGTCGGTGAAGACGAGCGCGCCGTAGCCCTTCCTCTCCTCGGACTGGCGGTAGCGGTAGGCGTTCAGGAGGAGCGCGACATCGTCGCCCCGGCTGGCGAAGAACACGTACTGCTCGCCGGTCTCCAGGGTGAAGACGCCGCCCTCCTTCTCGCCGGTGCTGTCGTAGACCGGCTCGCCGCCGCCGCGGAATTCGCGGCGGATCACCTCGACGCCGGGCAGGGGCTCGCCGGTCTCGCCGGACAGGGCGACCACCTCCACCTCGCCGCCCGGGTGCTCCCGCGCCACGAGCACCAGGTCACCGAGGACGAGCGGCGCGGCGAGGACCAGGTTGTCCAGGTAGCGCTTGCCGTCCGGAGTGAGATAGGCGAAGTCCTCGCGCGCCGAGGCCAGCACCACGTAGGCGCCCTTGCGGTCGATGGCCGGGGTGACGTAGGTCGTGTGCATCTGGAGGTCGGGAGTGGCCGGCAGGCTCTCCTTCCAGGCATAGGCGGGCTTGAGCTTGAGCAGCTCCTCGACCGGCGGGAACAGCCGGTAGTCGCTGCGTCCGAAGCGCTGCTTCAGGTCGACCGCGTAGGCGCGGAACCAGAGCGCGGGAAGGTTCTTGTGCAGGACCTGGATCGAGCGCCGGTGCAGGCCGTCCGAGGCCATGGCGCCGAGGTGGTATTGCGGGCTCTCGATCTCGCGCGCGAGGGCCAGGGCGCGCACGCCGCCGGGCGACTTGGGATAGGCCGCGTGCGCGGCGCGGGCGGTCTCCACGGCCTTGGGAAGCTGGGCGTCGTACTGGTAGAGCTGGGCGAGCTCGGCCATGCCCATGGCCCACCACGGGACCTGTTTGAAAGCCGGGAGGTCCTTCGCCAGCTCCTCGCGGAGGGCGTCGTTCTCGTCGGGCAGGGCGTGGTTCCGCAGCCGGCGGTAGCGCTCCAGCCGGGCTTCGAGAGCGCCGTCCTGGTTGCCATGGGCGGCGTGCCAGGCCTCGTGGTCGGCGAGGAGCGCCATGATGCGGCGCAGGGGGTGGACCTCGGGGTCCGCGAGCTGCTCGGGAGGCAGCTCGCCTTGCCGGAGGAGCGCGGTCAGGTCCATGCGGCTCGCGGCGTTCGACTGGGCCGGCGACCAGTAGCCCGAGTCGGCCAGCAGGTCGACCCAGAGGTAGGTGACGAGATCGCGCAGGGTGCCACGCACCGCCTTCGGATAGTTGTTGGGCTTGACGAGGTCCCCGAGCCCGGCGACCGGGATGCCGCCCAGGAGCTCGCGCTCCTTCCACGCTTCCAGGTAGGCAGCGGAGACGGCTTCGAAGAGCTGGCCGGTGGTCCATTTCTCGACGTCCACCGGCTTGTCGGAGAGCACGGCCTCCTTCTCCCACATCGACCAGCGGTAGTTGTCGTAGTAGTTCTTGAGCGCCTCGGCCAGGAAGAGGGAGAGCACGGCGTGCTGCCGGCGCCCCTCGGGCCACGGCTGGCTCTGGAGGTAGCGGACGGCCTCCCCGGGCTCGGCGCTGGCGGCGCGGAGCTGGGCGCCGCGCACGAGAGCGCGGGCGATCTCCTCCGCGTCGCCGGACTCCCGGATGGCGGGGAGCATCTCGTCGAGGCGCTCTGCGGCCTCCTGGAGCTTCATCTCGTCGATGAGCCGGTCGATCTCCTGCCAGTCCATGGCTGGCGATGCTAGCGCCTGGGAGGGAAGGACCCAAAGGACGGAAAGGACGAAAAGGACGGGGCGGAAAGATAGAGATCGGCTCATGATGGCTCAGACACGGGTCGGAGGTTGGTGGAAACCGGCGCCACCATCATATGGCTGCCGGGCAAAGCACGGGTAGAGGGGTCTACCCATGGGACGGAGGGTCCCGGGAACACGGGTAGAGGGGTCTACCCACGGGACGGAGGGTCTCGGGAGCGTGGGTAGAGGGGTCTACCCACGGGATGGAGGGTCTCGGGAACGTGGGTAGAGGGGTCTACCCATGGGATGGAGGGTCCCGGGAGCGTGGGTAGAGGGGTCTACCCATGGGACGGAGGGTCCCGGGAACGCGGGTAGAGGGGTCTACCCACGGGACGGAGGGGTCTACCCGCGGATTGCGCTACTCGGGCACCACCGCGATCCGGAAGCCGATCAGCTTGTCGCGCAGCGTGGGCAGCTCGCCGAGGCGCACGGTGCAGCGGTTTTCCGTGGGGGTGCCGAGGTAGGAGCCTCCGAGGAGGACGCGGGCTCCGGGGCCGGCGGGGTCTTCGCGGCGGGCGCGCTCGGCGGAGTCGGAGGGATACGGGTAGCCCGCGAAGAGGCTGCGCGTCCACTCCCAGACGTTGCCCCCCATCTCCTCGCAGCCGTAGGGGCTCGCCCCACCGGGGAAGCAGCCGACGGCGCTGACGTCCCCGATGCGCGAGCCGCGCTGGTTCGCCCGGCTGGGATCGATCTGGTTGCCCCAGGGGAAACGCCGCGCGGGTTGACGGTTGTCCTGGAGAGCGGAGGCGCCCGGGGAGACCGGGATCTTCAATCCTCCCCGGGCCGCCTTCACCCACTCGGCTTCCGAGGGGAGACGCACCGCATGGCCCTTCTCCAGCAGGCCGGCGCTCCGCCAGCGCTGCGTCAGCCACTCGCAGAAGGCGCGCGCCTCCTGCCATGTCACCGAGCCCGCCGGCCGGTTGGCCGGCTCGGCGAGCGCCGCCGCGAGCTCGTCCTCCTTCCCCGCCGCCCGCGCGTACTCGCGGAGCTGCGCCACGGTCACGGGGAAGCGGCCGATCCGGTAGCCGTAGGGGATCTCGTGGTTGTGGAGCGGCTTCTCGCAGTCCTGGGCGCGCTCCTCGGCGTCGTCGTTGCCCAGCAGGCAGGCGCCGGCCGGCACGAAGCAGAGCTCCAGGCCGTCGACCGTCGCCACCTCGGGCCGCGGATCGCCGATCCCGGCGAGCGCCAAGCCGGCGGCGGCACGGCGGTGCGTCTCGACCTTGAGATCGGTCAGCACCCGCAGCAGGGATTCCACGACCAGCCTGCGGCAGGCCGGGGTCACTCCGGCCGCTCCGGCGTCCGCGACCGCGTGGCCGGCGAGCACCACCGCCTCGCCCCGCGGCCCGGGCGCGCGGCGGATCAGCTCCTCCAGCACGGCGCTCGCGGCCTCGTCGCGCTGCTGGATCACGCCGAGATACCCGATCGTGAGGAGCGTCACCTCGTGCCAGGGGGCCTCTCCCACGTGCTCGGCGAGCGCGCCCACGACCGCCTCGATCTCGCGCTGCCCCTTCTGCGCCAGGGCCACGGCCGCCAGGTACTCCTGGAACGTCAGGTGGATGAAACCGTACTGGCGGCCGCCGCGGTCGAGCAGGAGCGCCGTGTGCTCGCGCACGTCCTCCAGAAAGTGCCGGGCCGCTCCGGCCGGGTCTTCATGCTTCCGCTCCTGGTAGATGCGCTCCAGCTCGCGCAGGAGGTCTCCCTCCCGCACCAGCCCCACGCCGGGCGAGGTGCGGTGCATCCAGAGCGCGAGCGGCGGCAGGATCTTCATCGTCTCCACGAGATCGAGGTCCGGACCGGAGCGGCCGCCCAGGCTGCGCGCCAGGTTCCAGTGCTTGAGGAGGGTCTCGACGTAGGTCTCGTAGAGATGGACCCGGCGCTCGGGCAGCGACACGCCCTGGCGCTTCATCAGGGCCAGGATGGTCAGGAGGAGCGGGTTCGACGCGAGCGACCGCACCCCGGGATTGCGCCGGACCGCGGCCAGCAGCTCGTCGCGCTCGCGCCGGGCTTCGAGCGCCGCCATGCGGGTCTCGCCCCCGGCCGCGCGTTCGACCGCGGCGGTCCACTTGTCCACGAAGGACTCGATCTCGGGCTCGTCGAAGTCGACCAGGGTGCACTCGGCGAGCCCCTCGGCCGCGGGGCGCACCTCGCGGTAGCCGACGATGCGGCTGGTGAGCACGAACTTGTTGCCGGCCTTGCGGTGGAAGCAGTAGAAGTCCCGCACCCGCTCCACGACCAAGTGGCGCCGCTCCAGCTCCCGCACCTCGTCGAGTCCGTCCAGGAAGAGGAGCACGCCTCCCTGCTCGAAGGCGCGCTCCAGCATGGGCTCCAGCGGCAGCTCGACGCCGCGGTCATGGTAGTAGCGGGCGATGAACGAGACCAGCGGCACGTCGCCGGCCGCCAGCGCCGTGGCATAGGCCGAGATGGGCAGGATCACCGGCAGGCGGGTCCCGAGCCCCAGCGCGTCTCCCTGGCCGGTGGCGAGGGCGAGCGTCAGGAACTTGACGAAGGTGGTCTTGCCCGCGCCGGGATCGCCCAGCAGGACCAGACCGTCGTTCTCGCGCAGCAGGTCGAGCACGGGCCGGGGCTCGCTCAGCCGCAGGAGCGCGGCTTTTTCATCGTCGCCCGGCTTGCGGCCGGCCAGGCGGACCCGCTCCCAGGTCTCTCCTTCGGGAGTCTCGACCCGGGCCTTCAGGGGAATGTACATGTCGAGGAGCGGCAGCCGCAGCGGCGCCCGGTCGGAGACGCCCATGCCGCGAAAGTCGAGATGGCGGTAGCGGTCGACCAGGTGCTCCAGGTAGCGCTCGGTGACGCGGGTGAGGTCCTGCGCCGGCCGGCGCTCGCCGATCACCCGCCAGAGCGTCTCGGGGCTCATGCGCTCGGACCCGGGATGGAGGACGATCACTTCCGGCTGGCCAACCCGGCGGCGCAGCCCCCATACCTGGACCAGCGCCAGCACGCCCGCGCCGCCCCAGAGCACGATCTGCACGAGCGCCGCGATCGCCTCGATGTGGGCCGAGTGCGAGCCCGCGAACTCGATATGAACGGCAGCAGCCAGAAGGGAGGTGGAGGCCAGCGCCACCAGGATCACGACCAGCGCGCCGATCGCGAAACGGGTCTTCGTGGCGGGGGTCAGGGATGTCGAGTGGAGGTGCATGGGGACACCTGGGCCAGTCTAGCACTCAGGCACGGACACACGGACGAACACGGACTTGCACGGACGAACACGGACCTGAAGACTGCCGGACAGGTTGCCGGTAGCCGCCAGGTCCGTGTGAGTCCGTGTAGGTCCGTGTTCGTCCGTGTGTCCGTGTTCCCTCTCACAGCCGCGGGTCCACCGGCTCGCTCTCCAGCGCCAGGATGCCGAACACGCACTCGTGCACCCGCCGCAGCGGCTCACCGGCCACGAAGCGCTCCAGGGCCTCGACGCCGAGGGCGAGCTCGCGCAGCGCCAGCGACCGCTTGGCCGCGAGACCGCGAGAGCGCAGGCGCTGGAGGTTCTCCGGCAGGTCGTACTCGGGGCCGTAGATGATCCGCAGGTACTCCCGGCCGCGGCACTTGAGGGCGGGCTGGGCCAGCCCCTTGCGGCCCTCGGCGAGGAAGGCCAGCGGCTTGATCACCATGCCCTCGCCGCCGGCCTCCGTCATCTCCAGCCACCAGCGCACGGCCTCGGCTTCGCTCTCGGGATCGGCGAGGTCCACGATCCGGTATTGCATGGGCGTCAGGCCGAGGCGGGCGAGTGTGGCCATGTGCCAGAGGTGGTCCTTGTCCACGTGCACCGCGCCCTCGGAGGCCAGGAGATGGAAGGGCGCGAGCCGGAGGTCCGCCACAGACTCGACGGGCCAGGAGTAGCGCTGGTAGGCCTTCTCGTAGCGGGCCGCCAGGTCCAGCCGGGTGCGGAAGCGGTCGAGAAGGCCTCCCGGATTCCCGCCCTGCTCCAGGACGGCCACGGCCGCGGGCAGCGCACCGCGGGCGGCGGCCCCGGCCGCGGCGTACTGGTCGCGGATCAGCTCCTGCGCCTTGGCCGACCAGGGCATCAGCTCGGCGTCCAGGCAGATCCAGTCGGTCGCCAGCTCCTCCCAGAGGCCGGCGCGGTCGACCGCGTCCCGCACCAGGGCGAGGAAGGGCGCCTCCATCTCGCGGTCCTTGCCTTCGAAAAAGCGGCGGCCCGTGCGGGTGAGGCAGATGCCGAAGCCGTCCCCGGTCACTCCGAATCGGCGGCGGGCGGCGTCCTCGTCCCGGCAGACGACCAGCACGGCGCGCGAGCCCATGTGCTTCTCCTGGCAGATCACCTTCCCGATCCGCTCGCGGCGGTAGTGCGCGAAGGCCTCTGCGGGGTGCTCCAGCCAGCCAGGCTCATCGGCGGTCTCGGAGGGGGACATGGTGGGCGGCAGGTAGATCAGCCAGCGCGGGTCCGCGGCGAAGCGGCTCATCACCTCCAGGGCGGCGGTCGCGTTCTCCTCCCGGATGGTCACGTCGCCGCGCAGCCGGGTCGCGACGATCTGTTTTCCCATGATGTCGTCGAGGTCGAGCAGCTCGTCCTGCCGCTGCTGCGCGGTCAGCTCCGGAGAGACCTTGAACGGCCGCTTCGACTCGCGATAGGTGCGCCGGGCGGGCACGGAGACCAGCTCCAGCTCGGGGTAGCGCAGCGCCGTAAGGTCGCCGCCGAAGACGCAGCCGGTGTCGATGTTGATCGTGTTGTTCAGCCACTCGGGCCGGTGGACGGGCGTGTGGCCGTAGACCACCATGGCGTTCCCCCGGTAGTCGGCCGCCCAGTTGTAGCGCACGGGCAGGCCGAACTCGTCGCTCTCGCCCGTGGTCTCGCCGTAGAGGGCGAACTCGCGCACCCGGCCGGAGGCGCGGCCCTGCATCTCCTGCTTCATGCCGGCGTGGGCCACGACCAGCCGGCCGCCGTCCAGCACGTAGTGGCTCACCAGGCCGTCCAGGAACGCGAGCGCCCGCTCCCGGAACGCCGCGGGATGGTCCTCGATCTGCTCGATCGACTGCTCCAGGCCGTGCGCGATGCGCACCTTCTTGCCCTGGAGATAGCGCTTGAGCTTGTCGTCGTGGTTGCCCGGCACGCAGAGCGCCGTCCGCGCCTTGACCATGTCCATGGCGATGCGGAGCACGTCGGGCACCCGCGGCCCGCGGTCCACGAGATCGCCGAGGAAGACCACCTTCCTCCCCTCGGGATGCCTCCCCTCGGACCAGCCGAGCCGGGCGAGCAGCTCCTCCAGCTCGTCGGCGCAGCCGTGGACGTCGCCGATGATGTCGAACGGCCCGGGATCGTCCCGGCGGTCGGGCCACAGGCGCTCGCGCTCGATCGTGACCGCGTCGATCTCCTCGGGTGAGCGCAGGACGAAGACCCGGCGGAAGCCCTCTCTCTGGAGATCGCGGAGCGACCGGTCGAGCTGGCTGCGCTGCTGGAACACGGCGTGGGGCGGGACTTGGCGGTCCGTGCGGCCGCGGTTGCGCTCCTCGCACAGGCGCGCCGGCAGGTCGAAGACCACGGCCACGGCCTGGAGATAGGCGTCCTTCGCCAGCTCGACCAGCGGCTTGCGCGCCGTGGGCTGGGTGTTCGTGGCGTCGATGACCGTCAGCCGGCCGCGGGCGAGGCGCTTCGCCGCGAGGTGATGGAGCACCTCGAAGGCGTCGCGGGTGGCCGTCTGGTCCATCTCGTCGTCCGAGACCAGGGCGCGGAAGCGGTCGGAGGACAGCACCTCCGTGGGCCGAAAATGCTTCGCCGCGAACGTGGACTTGCCGCAGCCGGACGGCCCGATCAGGACGATCAGCGAGAGCTCGGGGACCGTGATCCTCAAACCATGCTCCGTCGCGCGCGGATCAGGAAGTCGTTGGCCCAGCGGTAGTCGGGCCGGTCCGGCAGCTTGCTCGACGCGAGGGCGGCGTCGAAACGCTCGTGGAGCTCCAGGCGCCAGGACTCGATTTCCTTCCAGGGCACCTCGTTCCGCTTGATGGCCAGCAGGCGCTCCCGGAGCTCGTCCGCGACCCGGACGGGCACGCGCCCCTCGGTCAGGGCGGTGATGCCCGCGAGCTGGAGGCGGATCAGGTGCATGGCATGCTTCCAGCGGATCTCCCCGACGGTGCGCAGGTCCTGCTCCAGCTTCTTGAACTGGGAGAGCACGTAGCCGTTGTAGGTCTGGTAGACCATCTTCGAGAGGAAGCGCGAGCGCTCGGCGAGCAGCTCGTCCGCGGGCGGCTTGCAGAGCTCCACGAGCGGTGTGTAGAGGCATTCCAGGACGTTCGGGTTGGCCTTGAGCGCCATGGAGAGGAACTTCTGGATCTCCCAGTAGGCCTCGTCGGTCTCCTTGCGCTCGATCTGCTCGGGCACGCCGTAGAGCGACCAGTGGAGGTCCGCGGGCGGGAGGGATGCCGCGCAGGTCCACGTCCGACGCCTCCTGCTCCAGGCCGTAGGCGCGCGAGCCCACGACGCAGCGGTAGATCACGTGCTCGAAGAGGTCCTCCTCCTCGACGGCAATCGCTTCGAGATCCTCGCGCTGCTGGTGCTTGCGGATCGTGAGGTTGTGGCGCCGGAGTGGGATCTCGGAGCCGTCCGGCAGCCGCACCAGGTAGGCGTGCGTGCCGTCGGCCGGGGCCTTGACGATCACGCCCACGGCGCCCTCGGGGCAGAGCACGGTCCCCTTGGAGTCGCGGATCTCGATCCGGCTCACGACCTGGGTCCCCACGGGGAGGATGAGCATGGGCCGCGCCTCAGCCACGTGTGAACACCGCCATTTGTGTGGGAGCGCCGGCGTGCGGGTCCTCGGGTCCGACCGGCAGGTAGCGCACCTGGTATCCGTGCTTCGCGGCCACCCGGTCCCCCCACTCCCGCAGCTCGGCGCGGGTCCACTCGAAGCGATGGTCCCGGTGCCGGAAACGGCCGGCGGGCAGGCGCTCCCACTTCGGGTTGTAGTCGGCGTTCGGAGTGGTCAGCACGACCGTGCCCGGCCTGGCCTTTTCGAACACCACGCGCTCCAGGGCTGCCAGCCGCGGCGGGTCCAGGTGCTCGATCACCTCCACCAGCGCGGCGGCGTCATAGCCCTCGATGCGCCGGTCGCGGTAGACGAGAGAGCCATGGAAGAGGCGCGAGCGGTCGCGCACGCGGCCCGGCAGCTCGTCGAGCCGTCCCTTGGCGCGCTCCAGGCCATGCCAGGAGACGTCCATGCCCGCGACCTCGGTAAACTGCGGGTCCGCCAGCAGAATCTCCAGAAGCCGGCCCTCGCCGCAGCCGAGGTCGATCACCCGCCGGGCGCCGCTCGCCGCCAGCTCGGCCGCGACCTCGCGCAGGCGCTGCTCATGCAGCCCGAGCGGCCGTTCGAGAGCGGCTTCCTCGGCATCGCGCGTCTCCTCCTCCGGGGCCTCCCCCGGCTCCAGGCGAGACACTGCCTCCTCGACCAGGCTGCGCTGGTGCTTGAGGTACCGGCGGGCGATGAAGTCGCGCTCGGGATGCCCGCGCAGCCACTCGCCGCCATGCCGCACGAGCTTCTCCACCTCGGCCTCGTCCACGAAATAGTGCTTCTCGTCGTCGAGCACCGGCACCAGCACGTAGAGATGGGCCAGCAGCTCGGAGAGGCGCAGGACGCCCGTGAGCGTCACCGTGAAGTGCCGAGCCCCCCACTCCGGAAAGCCCGGATCGAGCCGATGCGGCTCGATCTCCACGGCATACCCGAGCGGCTCGAACAGCCGCCGCAGCAGCTCCTCTCCCCGCCGGCAGGAAATCACCGAGATCCGCGCCTGAAGCGGAATCGCCATCTCCGCCAGCTCCGGCCGCTCCCGGCTCCGCCCTCCCAGCGCCGAGGCCAGCGTGCGGGCGATCGCCACCGAAAGGAACGACGAAGCCACGTAGGGCCGGTCGTTGACGTACTGGTCGAGAGCGGCGGAACGGCCGCGCACGAGCCCCACCGGATCGATGTCGAGAAGCAGCGCGGCAGTGCAGGCCTCCTCCGAGACCTCCGGATAGAAGATGTGGGCCTGCCCGAACGACAGCTCGAACGATTGCAGCTTCGCCGGATGCTTGTGGAGCAGGTAGCCCAGGTCGCTGGCCGGGCGGTGGGTCGTGCGCAGGGTCAGGAGCATGCGGGGGGAGTTTAGAACAGCCCCGGAAAGGACCTGAAGGACCTCAAGGACACCAAGGACCTCAAGGACGCCGAGACGGGAGCTTCCGTGTCCTTGAAGTCCTTGCTGTCCTTGGTGTCCTTGTCGTCCTTTCACTCCGGCAGCAGCAACACCCGGAACGTCTCCGCCGGCCCGACCGCCCAGCGGGTGGCGGTGACCTTGAGCGTGCCCGGCTCGGCCACGAGGTACAGGCCGGAGCGGGTCTGGAAGGCAATCGGATCGCCGCCACGGATCGTGCCGCTGCCGCCGACCTTCCAGACCTGGAAGACCTCGTCCTCGCCCGCCTCGACGCTGCGGGCCAGGACCGGCCCGCCGCCGCCGTCGAGGGCGGTCAGGTAGAGCCCGTTGTGGGCCTGCAGCGTGACCTTGTCGCCGTGGCGCAGCGGCCCGCCGTTGAGGTCGTAGAGCGCGAACCGGGTGAACGGTCCCGGCCGCCAGCGGTCGGCGTCGACCGCCTGCTCACCTTCCTCCTCGGCGCCCAGAAACTGGCCGGTGGCGATGCTGAACCGGGCCATGTGCCGCACCAGAGGCATGCGCCGCTGGAAGTGGCGCCAGGAGGCCGCCTGGGAGCCGTCAGGGCGGATGAGCCAGAAGCCGCGCATGTCGGAGATCTGCGGCCTTCCCGCGTACTCGTGCTTGGGCTCGTTGCAGTAGAGCTGCCAGAACACGGCCCAGCGCACGCCCCATCCGAGCGCCGCATCCGCGAGCCCCTGGATCAGCTTGCGCAGGTTCACCCCCTCCCCCACCTGGTCCTTCACCGCTCCGAACTCGCCCAGGTAGATATTGCGCTCGCCGAAGAGCTCGCTGTCCGGGGCCTTGGACTCCAGGTAGTCCAGGGCCTGGGTCAGGCGCCGCCGGTCGAAGCCGACGTCCCAGCTCGAGTAGGAGTAGAGGTCGGCCCGGGTGAAGGGGATCACGTCGTTCGTGGCCGTGACCTTCCCCTCCAGGGCCTGGGCCAGGAGGTTGACCTCCGCCGCATGGACGACCATCACGCCGTGGAGCCCGACCTCGCGCCGGGCCTGCTCGACTCCGTCCTGGCGGGCGTTCCACCAGTCGATCATGCCCTGGATGCGGACCGGATCGGGATCAGCACCGTCGAGACCCTGGCGCAGGAGGTGGTCCCCCTCCCAGTTCTGGAGCACGAACGTCTTGCCGCTCCCCGCGTATTCAGTCAGGAGATGGCGCGCCAGCTTGTAGACGTGCTCGCGCTCCCCGTCGATCTCCTCGGGAGCCATGCCGTCGAGCCACTGGCTCGTGCCCAGGGGCGAGAAGGACGAGATGACCAGGATGTAGGTGGAGAACGGCCTGGCGAACAGCCGGCGGTAGTAGGGCTTGCGGGCCAGCTCCGCGAGATCGGTTGCCGGCTCCCCCCAATCGGAGTGGAACGGATAGGCGCGCGACGCGTCGAGCTGGAACCAGACCTTGATGACGCGGGTGCCGAGCTCCAGCAGCCGGTCGGCCCCCTCGTTGAGGAAGTCCTGGTCGGTGAAGGAGTACCGCCCGCCCACGTGGGCCGAGCCGAGGACGTCGCGCATCTCGGCGGCCTGCGCCGGCAGGGCCAGCAGGAGGATCAGGGCGGCGGCGAGGCGGCGGTTGCGGCGCACCTCCTTAGTGTAAGCCCTGCCGCTCTGGTACGCTCAAGCCCGACCCGGAGAGCAGCAATGCCGCGCGCGCTGGATGACCACAAACCCGGCCGGATCTCCCATTTCGAGATCCTGGAACGCGTCGGCCACGGCGGCATGGCCGTGGTCTACAAGGCGCGTGACCTGCGCCTCGGCCGGCTGGTCGCCCTGAAGTTCCTCGCCCCCGGCGTGGAGGCCCGGGAGGAGGCCCGGCTCCGCTTCCTCCTCGAAGCGCGCGCCGTCTCCGCGCTCGACCATCCCAACGTCTGCACCCTCTACGAGATCGGCGAGACCGACGACGGCCGGATGTTCCTGGCCATGGCCTACGTGGAAGGCGGCACGCTCCGCGACCGTCTCGCCCGGGGACCGCTGGAGCCGCTCGAAGCCGCTCTCCTCGCCGCCCAGGTCGCCGAGGGGCTGGGAGCCGCGCACGCCCGCGGCATCATCCACCGCGACATCAAGCCGGGCAATCTCCTGCTCGGCGGCGACCTGGTCAAGATCGCCGACTTCGGCGTGGCCCGCCTCGCCGACCAGGCGCCGATCACCCGCGACGGCCAGGCTCTCGGCACCTGGTCCTACATGTCTCCCGAGCAGGCGAGGGGCGAGGAGATCACCCCCGCCGCCGACCTCTGGTCGCTCGGCGTCGTGCTCTTCGAGATGATCACGGGCAAACGTCCCTTCCGCGGCAAGAGCGAGCCGGAGCTAATCCGCAAGATCCTGGAGAGCGATCCCCCGCCGCTGGGAATCGGAGGCCCGCAGCTCGCCCGCATCGTGGCGCGGGCGCTGGAGAAGGCTCCGGGCCTGCGCTACGCGAGCGCCCGCGAGATGCAGGAGGATCTCCTCGAAGCGGCCGACGCGCTGGCCGGAGGCGAGCCGGACACGCTGAGGGAGATGCCGGCAGTCGTGGCCGTCCGGGCGCGGCTGGAGCCTCCGCTCCTGCACAACCTGCCGTTCCCTCCCCTGGGTGAGTTGCTCAAGGGCAGGAACGCGGAGTTCCAGGCCCTGGCTCAGTCTCTAGCAGAGGAAAGCTCTTCCGACCTGGTCCTCCATGGCCTCGGCGGAATCGGCAAGACGCGCCTGGCAGTCGAGTACGCTTGGCGGTTCGGGCGGCGCTACCAAGCCGTCCTGTTCGTCCTCGCCGACTCTCCGGACGGCCTCAACAGCGGCCTCGCGGCACTCGCCCGCGCCGAGCTCCTCGACCTGCCCGAGCGCAACCTCCCGGCGGAGAGCGAAGTGATCGGGGCCGTGCTCCGCTGGCTGCGGCAGCATCCGGGCTGCCTCCTGATCCTGGACAACGTGGACACCAGGGAGGCTCGGCTTGCTGTGACGAAGCTCCTGCCCGCGCTGTCCGCCGGCCGCGTGCTGATCACCTCCCGCCGTCGCGACTGGCCAGCCGGGGTCCGGCGCCGGGCTATCGACCGTGTCCTGCTCGAGCCCGCCGCCGAGTTCCTGCTGGAGCGCACCGGGGAGGACCGCAAACGGGAGGCAGACGACGCGGAGCAGGCGCTCCGGCTGGCGGAGCTGCTGGACGGCCTTCCCCTGGCCCTGGAGCAGGCCGGGGCGTACATCGTCCATACCCAAATCTCTCTTGCGGAGTACCTCGCGGAGTGGGAGAGGGAGACCGAGGGCGTGCTGAGGTGGCACGACGAGGGGGCGATGCAGTACCCGGCCTCTGTGGCCGTGACTTGGCAGCGAAGCTTCCACCAGCTCACCCCCACGGCCCAGGCGATCCTGAGGCTCAGCTCCTTCCTCGCGCCGGACCCGATTCCTTTGGAGATGTTCGAGTGCGCCGAGGCAATCGTTCAACAGGCGGCGTCGCTGTCTGACGAGACCGGCCAAAAAGCAGCAGATGGAAAGGTTCGTGATGACCTCGCCGAGTTGAGGTCGCTCTCTCTGGTTTCGGGGCAGGGCAAGCTCTTCTCCATGCACCGCCTAATGCAGGAGGTGGTCCGAGATCAGATTCCAGCGGAAAGGCGTACATCCTGGAACGAGCTCGTTCTGCAGTTGGTCGAAACGTATGGCCCCTTCGAGGCGGAGAATTCCAACACCTGGCCGGTCTGGGACCGCCTTCGTCCACATGGCCTCCAGGCCTTAGCCCATGCTGTCGAACTCGGCGGTCCGGAAAGCATCTCAATGTCTTTTGTGAGTAATGAGCTCGGAGTCTTCCTTTACGGCAAGGGGCTGTATACCGAAGCAGAACCTCTGATAGGCATGTCGCTCAAGATTGATGAGCGATTGTCTGGCGTGAATTCGGTTAATGCCGCCATGAAACTGTCGAATATGGGTATGCTGCTCAAGGTTACAGGCCGTCTACACGATGCCGAACCTCTGCTTCGCAGGGCTATAGAGATCTTCTTTGGGTCCGAAGAGCAGTCCCCTAACAGGACAGTACCCCTCAATGTCCTGGCTCTCGTGCTTATGGAAAAGCAGCAGTATGTAGAAGCGGAGGGGTTGCTGCAGAGAGCTCTGACTCTTGCTGATGAAGCAGGAGATCAACCCTCAGTCGCAGTAGCCCTCCACAATCTGGCTCTCTTGCTCAAGTCAACCGGACGCGCGGTCGAAGCGGAGCCTGTCATCAGGCGCTCACTGGAAGTCTCCCAGCATTTTTACGGGGAAGGTCATCCAAGAACAGCCCGAAAAATGCAGATCCTAGCCGGAATCCTGCGCGACCTCGGGCGTCCGGATGAAGCGGAGCCGCTCGTGCGCGAAGCCTTGGAAATCTTCCAGGCCATCCTCGGCCCCGACCATCCCCAGACCCAATCCGCCCGCCACGACCTGGACACCCTGACGGCGGCGTAGCATGAATCTCCCCGGCATCGGCGACACTGTTTCCCACTTCGAGCTGCTCGAGCCGCTGGGCAGCGGCGGCACGGCCGTGGTCTACAAGGCCCTCGACCTGCGGCTCGGACGGACCGTCGCTCTCAAGTTCCTGGCCTCCGGCATGGAGACGAACGAGGAAGCCCGGCTTCGCTTCCTGGTCGAGGCGCGCGCCATCTCCGCGCTCGACCATCCCAACGTCTGCACGCTCTACGAGATCGGCGAGACCGATGACGGCCGCATGTTCCTGGCCATGGCTTACGTGGAAGGCGGGACCCTGCGCGACCGGCTCGCCCAGGGACTCCTGGAGCCGCTCGAAGCCGCCCTCCTCGCCGCCCAGGTCGCGGAGGGGCTCGGCGCCGCGCATGCCCGCGGCATCGTCCACCGCGACATCAAGCCGGGCAACCTCCTGCTCGGGGATGGCCTGGTCAGGATCGCCGACTTCGGCGTGGCCCGGCTCGAAGGCCAGGCGTCCATCACCCGCGACGGGCAGACGGTCGGCACCTGGGCCTACATGGCTCCGGAGCAGCTCCGCGGCGAGGAGGTCACGCCCGCCGCCGACCTCTGGTCCCTCGGCATCGTGCTCTACGAGGCGATCACAGGCCGGCGCCCCTTCCGCGGCAGGAACGAGCCGGACCTGATCCGCAAGATCCTGGAGACCGAGCCGCCGCCGCTCGGAACCGGCGGCCCGCGGCTCGGCCACATCGTGGCGCGGGCTCTCGAAAAGTCCCCGGACCGCCGCTATGCCAGCGCCCGCGAGATGCAGGAGGACCTTCTGGAGGCCGCCGACGCCCTGGCCGGAGGCGAGCCGGACACGTGGCCCGGAGGTTTCCTGCCTCTCGGCTCTGCCGCGGCTCCGGCTTGGCGGAACGCCCTGGAGACGCCGGTCCTCCACAACCTGCCCTTCCCGCCGATCGGCGAGCTCCTCAAGGGGAGACACGAGGAGCTTCAGGCCCTGGCCCAGGCGCTCTCCGACGAGGGCCCGGCCGGCCTCCAGGCCTACGTGGTCCACGGCCTCGGCGGCATCGGCAAGACCCGCCTCGCGATCGAATACGCCTGGAGGTTCGGCCGCCGCTACCGCGCCGCGCTCTTCGTGCTGGCCGACTCGCCCGACGGGCTCGAGAGCGGCCTGGCCGCGCTCGCCAACGCCGACCTCCTCGACCTGCGGGAGAGAGGGACACCGGCCCAGGGCGAGGTCCTCGCCGCGGTCCTGCGCTGGCTGCGGGAGAACCCGGGCTGGCTCCTGATCCTGGACAACGTGGACACCCGCGAGGCCCGCGGCGCCGTCCTCCGGCTCCTGCCCGCGCTGACCGCCGGCCGGGTGCTCATCACCTCCCGCCGCCGCGACTGGCCGACCGGAGTCCGCCGCAAGGCGCTCGACCCGGTGCGGCTGCAGCAGGCCGCGGAGTTCCTGCTGGAGCGCACCGGCGAGGACCGCAGCCGGCAGCCGGACGACGCCGAGCAGGCCCTGCGGCTGGCGGAGCTCCTCGACGGCCTCCCCCTGGCCCTGGAGCAGGCCGGGGCCTACATCGTCCACCGGCAGGCCTCCTTCCGGGAGTACCTGGAGGCCTGGGAGGCCGAGAGCGGCAGCGTCCTCGGCTGGTACGACGATGGCGCGATGCAATACCCGGCTTCGCTCGCGATCACCTGGCAGCGGACCTTCCACGAGCTCTCCCCCACGGCCCAGGCCGTCCTGCGGCTGGTCTCCTTCCTGGCGCCGGACCCGGTCCCGGCGGAGATGATCGAGTCCGGCGAGGGGATCGTGCACCGGGCCGCGGCGCTGCTCTGCGAAGAGACCGGACAGGACGCGCAGGTGCGCCCGGTGCGCGGCGAGATCGCCGAGCTGAGGTCGCTCTCCCTGATCTCGGGGCAGGGCGACCTGTTCGCCATGCACCGCCTGATGCAGGAGGTGGTGCGCAACCACATCCCAGAGGAGCGGCGGGCTGCATGGCTCGAGCTGGCGCTGTGGCTCGCCGACGGGTACGCTCCCGGCCAGCCGGACGATTCCAGCTCCTGGCCGGTCTGGGACCTCCTGCGGCCGCACGTGGTGGAGCTGCTGATCCACGCGGACGCGCTCTCGATCTCCGAGAGCTTCCCGGCCAGGCGCCTGATGACCTTCCTCAGCATGCTCCTGTTCGCCAAGGCCCTCCACGCGGAAGCCGAGCTGCTGATGCGCAGGGTCCTGGTGGCCGACGAAGCGGTCCATGGTCCCGAACATCCGCTGCTCGCCTCGGATCTGAACAACCTCGCCATCCTGCTCCGGGACACGGACAGGCCCCGGGAGGCCGAGGCCTTCATGCGGCGGGCGCTCGAGATCAGCCGAAGACACCAGGAGGAGATCCCGAACCTGACCAAGGAGCTGAACGTCCTGGCCCTGATCCTGATGGATCTGCAGAAATGGAGCGAGGCGGAGGAGCTGCTCCAGGAAGCCCTGGCCCTCGACAGGCAGGAGGACGGAGAAGACGCATCCTCGACCGGGCGGGACCTCCACCACATGGCGCTCCTGCTCGCCGCGACAGGCCGCGCCCGCGAGGCGGAGCCGCTCACCCGGCGCGCCCTGGAGATCGCCCGCATCGTGCACGGGCCGGCCAACCCGAAGACGGCCCGCAGGCTCCAGGTCCTCTCCGGCCTCCTCTACGGCATGGGCCGGACGGACGAAGCCGAGCCCCTGGTGCGCGAAGCCCTGGAGATCTTCGAGCGCATCCTCGGCCCCGAGCACCCCATGACTCGATCCGCCCGGAGTGACCTGGAGAATCTGACCGCGGCATAATGGAAGCATCTTTGTTGTTTTGACAGGCTGGCTGAAGCCAGTCTGTTTCGGGTTGAAGAACGATGACGTCCACCGGGATCGGTGACACGGTCTCCCATTTCCAGGTGCTCGAGCGGCTGGGGGGCGGCGGCATGGCCGTCGTCTACAAGGCCCTGGACCTGCGGCTGGGACGGCCGGTGGCGCTCAAGTTCCTCGCTCCCGGCATGGAGACCAACGAAGAGGCCCGCCTGCGCTTCCTGCTCGAAGCGCGCGCCATCTCCGCCCTCGACCATCCCAACGTCTGCACCCTCTACGAGATCGGCGAGACCGACGGCGGCCGGATGTTCCTCGCCATGGCCTTCGTCGAAGGCGGGACCCTGCGCGACCGGCTGCGCGAGGGACCGCTCGAACCGCTCGAAGCCGCCCTGCTCGCCTCCCAGATCGCCGAGGGCCTGGGCGCCGCGCATGCCCGCGGCATCATCCATCGCGACGTCAAGCCCGGGAACGTCTTGCTCGCGGACGGGCTGGTCAAGATCACCGACTTCGGCGTCGCCCGGCTGGCGGACCAGGCGCACATCACCCACGCCGGCCAGGCGCTCGGCACCTGGTCCTACATGGCGCCCGAGCAGGTGAGGGGGGAGGAGATCACCCCCGCCGCCGACCTCTGGTCGCTCGGCGTCGTGCTCTTCGAGATGCTCGCGGGCAAACGCCCCTTCCGCGCGCGCAGCGATCCGGACCTGCTGCGCAAGATCCTGGAGAGCGCGCCGCCGGCGCCCGGGGTCGGAGGACCGCAGCTCGAGCGCATCCTGGAGCGCGCCCTGGAGAAGTCCGCGGACCTGCGCTACGCGAGCGCCCGCGAGATGCAGGAGGATCTCCTCGAAGCGGCCGACGTCCTGGCCGGGGGCGAGCCCGACACCCGCAGGGAGCCGGTCCTGGCCACGGTCGTCCGCGGCCCGGGCGCGCCGTCTCGGAGCCGTGCCGCGGAGCCGCCGCCGCTCCTGCACAACCTACCCTTCGCGCCGCTCGGCGACCTGCTCAAGGGCAGGAGCGAGGAGCTCCAGGCCCTGGTCCAGACCCTGGCCGACGAAGGCCCTTCCGGTTTCCAGGCGCTCGTGATCCATGGTCTCGGCGGCATCGGCAAGACCCGGCTCGCCATCGAGTACGCCTGGCGGTTCGGCCGGAGCTATCCCGCCGCGCTCTTCGTCCTCGCCGACTCTCCCGACGGGCTCGGCAGCGGCCTCGCCTCCCTGGCCCGCGCCGAGTTGTTGGACCTGCCCGAGCGCGAGTCCCGCGCCGAGGGCGAAGCCGTGTCCGCGGTGCTGCGCTGGCTGCGCGAGAACCCGGGATGGCTGCTCATCCTCGACAACGTCGACAGCCGCGAGGCCCGCTTGGCGGTCACCAGGCTGCTGCCCGCCCTCACCCGCGGCCGGGTGCTGATCACCTCGCGCCGCCGCGACTGGCCGGCCGGGGTGCGCCGCCGGGCCATCGACCGCATTCTGCTGGAGCCCGCGGCCGAGTTCCTCCTGGAGCGCACCGGCGAGGACCGCAGGCGCGAGCCGGACGAAGCCGGGCTGGCGCTGCGCCTCGCGGAGCTGCTGGACGGGCTCCCCCTGGCGCTGGAACAGGCCGCGGCCTACATCGTCCACAACCAGATCTCGCTCACGGAGTACCTGGAAGCCTGGGAGCGGGAGAGCGAGGCCGTGCTCGGCTGGTACGACGAGGGAGCGATGCAATATCCCGCCTCGCTCGCCGTCACTTGGCAGCGCAGCTTCCTCCAACTCGCGCCCACGGCGCAGGAGGCCCTGCGGCTGGCCTCGTTCCTGGCGCCCGATCCCATCCCCGCGTCCCTGTTCGATCCGCGGGATCTGGCGGAGCTGAGCTCGCTCTCCCTGATCTCGGCGCATGGAGACCTGTTCGCCGTGCACCGGCTGATGCAGGAGGCGGTCCGCCAGTCGATCCCGGAGGGCGAGCGCGGCGCGTGGCTCGGCCGGGCGCTGGAGCTCGTGGACCGCCACGGTCCCGAGCAGCCGGACGACGTCAGCACCTGGCCGGTCTGGGACCTGCTGCGTCCGCACGCGGTGCAGCTCCTCGCCCACGCTTCCGAGCTGGGCTGGATGGACTACCCCTCGGCGCTCCGCCTCGAAGGCGAGCTCGGCGTGCTCTTCTGGGGCAAGAGCCTGTATGCCGAGGCCGAGCCTCTCATGCGCAGCACGCTGGCGCGGGACGAGCGCCTGTTCGGCGGCGGCGACGACCGGGTCGCGGTGAGCCTCACCAACTTGGCGATGCTGCTCAAGGACACCGGCCGGGCCGCGGAGGCCGAGCCGCTGCTGCGCCGCGCCCTGGAGATCGTGAACGCCTGCTTCGGAGAGCGGGATGCCCGCGTCACCAAGCCGATGAACGGCCTAGCCGTCCTCCTGATGCAGCGGTCCGGGTGGGAAGAGGCCGAGGGGCTGGTCCGCAAAGCCCTGGAGATCGACCTGGAAGCGCATGGAGACGGCCATGTCGCGGTCGGCCGGGACCTCCACAACCTGGCGCTCGTCCTGCGGTCCACGAGGCGCACCGCCGAGGCGGAGCCGCTGATCCGGCGCGCCCTGGAGATCGGCCGGAAGGTCCATGGCAAGGCCCACCCCCGGGTGGCCAGGAGGATGCAGATCCTCGCCGGCATCCTGCGTGACCTCGGCCGCCCGGCCGAAGCGGCGCCCCTGGCCCGCGAAGCCCTGGAGATCTTCGAGCAGAGTCTCGGCCCCGACCACCCCTCGACCCAGTCGGCGAGGAAGGATCTGGCGGGCCTCACGGCGGCCTGAGCCATCTTTTGTTAAAATAAACGAGTCAGTCTGGTTTGCCGTTGATCTTTTGGGAATGAAGGGCGAGGGGGGCCGTGGATTTCTACAGTGATGAGCTTCCCGGAGATCGGCAGCACGGTCGCGCACTTCCAGATCCTGGAGCGCCTTGGCAGGGGTGGGATGGGTGTGGTCTACCAGGCGCGGGACCTGCGCCTCGGGCGGCTGGTGGCCCTCAAGTTCATGACCTCGGATGACGAGGCGAGCGGGGCGGCGCGCCGCCGCTTCCTGCGCGAGGCCCAGGCCGCCTCGGCCCTCGACCACCCCAACGTCTGCACTCTCTACGAGATCGGCGAGACGGCCGGCGGGCAGACCTTCCTCGCCATGGCGTTCTGCGAGGGGGAGACGCTCCGCAGCCGGCTGCGCCGCCGCCCCCTCGATCCGCGCGAGGCCGTCGAGATCGCGATCCAGGTCGCGGACGGCCTGGCCGCGGCGCACGCCCGGGGGATCATCCACCGCGACGTCCATCCCGGCAACATCCTGGTCTCGGACGGTCTCGTGAAGATCGTCGACTTCGGAGTGGCCCGGCTGGCGGACCAGACCCGGATCACGCAGGACGGCTTCGCGGTCGGCACGATCGCCTATGCCGCGCCCGAGCAGATCTGCGGCGAGGAGGTCGGCCCCGCCGCGGATCTCTGGTCGCTCGGGGTCGTGCTCTACGAGGCCCTTGCCGGCCGCCTGCCGTTCCTGGGCACCTCGGCTCCGGCCATGATCAACGCGATCCTGGAAGGCGCCCCGCCGCCGCTTCCGGGGGCGAGCCCCGAGATCGAGCGGGTCGTCACCACGGCCTTGCAGAAGGCGCCGGAGCGGCGCTACCCGAGCGGCGAGGCCATGAAGGCGGACCTGCGGCTTGCCCTGCCGGCAGGATCCACGATCTGGAACGCGCGCCTGCTTCCTACCCAGCCTCCCACCACGCCCGCGCTCGGATCGATGAGGACCGGACCTCCGAGGCTCCACAACCTGCCGTTCCCGGCGTTGGGCGACCTGCTCAAAGGGCGGAGCCGGGAGCTCCAGGCGCTGGCGGAAGCGTTGGCGCAGGACACTCCGGGCCATGTCCTCCACGGGCTTGGCGGCATCGGCAAGACACGGCTGGCGGTCGAGCACGCCTGGCGCTCCGGGAGCCGCTACCGCGCGGTGCTCTTCGTCCTCGCCGACTCGCCGGAAGGGCTGAACAGCGGCTTGGCGGCGCTCGCCCGTGGGGAGCTGCTCAACCTGCCGGAACGCGAGTCGCCGTCCGAGGGGGAAGTCGTGGGAGCGGTGCTGCGCTGGCTCCGGGAGAACCCTGGCTGGCTGCTCATCCTCGACAACGTCGATACCCGGGAGGCGTTGCTCGGCGTTACACGGCTCCTGCCCTCTCTGGCCGGAGGCCGGACTCTGATCACATCCCGTCGCCGCGACTGGCCGGGAGGAATCGACAGGCTCCCCGTTCAAGTCATTCTCCAAGAGCCGGCGAAGGAGTTCCTTCTCCAGCGCACGGCCAAGGACCGGCGACCGGAGCCCGACGACGAGGCGCAGGCGCTCCGGCTCGCGGAGCTCCTCGACGGGCTGCCCCTGGCTCTGGAGCAGGCCGCTGCCTATATCGCCCACACTCAGATGTCGCTGGCGGAATATCTGGGCCTGTGGGAGAGCGAGTGTGACAGCACTCTCGGCTGGTACGACGAAGGGATCATGCAGTACTCCGCTTCCCTTGCCGTCACTTGGCAGAAGACCTTCCGCCAGCTGGCTCCGACGTCTCAGGCCTTGCTCCGGTTGACCGCGTACCTTGCGCCCGATCCGATACCCGTGGCGATGCTGGAATCCGGGGAGGCGATCCTCTCCAAGGCAGCACAGCATCTCTGCGCCGAGGCCGGGACAGAGGTGAGCCTCCGGTCCGTGCGCGACGATCTGGCCGAGCTCACAGGCCTGTCCCTGATCTCCCGGCAAGGAGAGGTCATCACCGTACATCGCGTCGTGCAGGAGGTGATCCGGCAGCGCGTGCCCGAGGGAAGCCAGGCAGCCTGGACCGACCTCGCCCTGGAGCTCGTCGAGCAGTACGGCCCCATTGACTCGGATGAACCGGATACCTGGCCCATCTGGGATCTCCTGCGGCCTCACACTGTGCGGGTCCTCGCTCACGCTGCCGAGAAAGACATTCTGGAAAGCCACGCCGCCATCCGGCTGATGAGTTGCCTGGGCTTTCTCCTCTTTGGAAAGGGCCTTTACCCGGAAGCCGAACCCATCATGCGCAAGGTGTTGGAGACCCAGGAGAGAGTCTCCGGCGGGCAGCACCTCAAGACCGCACTGGCCCTTCACAATCTAGGAACGCTCCTCAGGCTCATGCGCCGCCCGGATGAGGCCGAGCCTCTCATCCGGAAATCCGTGGAGGTCTTCTTCGCGCCTGGCCAGGAGCGACATCCGAGCGCGACCAAGCCCTTCAACACCCTCTCCCTCCTGCTCATGGAGAGGCAACAGTGGACTGAGGCGGAGGAATGGATCCGGAAGGCCCTCGCTCTCGACCAGGACTCGTATGGAGAAATCCATCCGGCTGTAGCCCTGGACCTGCGCCACCTGGCTGTCCTACTGACATCCACGGGGAGGACTCTCGAAGCGGAGCCGGTGATCCGCAAATCCCTGCAGATCACCCAAGCAATGAATGGAAAAGCACATCCCATAACCGCCAGGACGATGCTGGTTCTCGCAGGCGTTCTCCGGGACCTGGGGCGGGCAGATGAAGCGGAGCCGTTGGTGCGCAGGACCTTGGAGATCTTCGAGCGGGTCTTCGGCGCCGAACATCCGCTGACGCAGTCGGCACGGAAGGATCTTTCAATCCTCACGGCAGCCTGAGCAGCTTCCGGGGCCTGCCTAGGCCAGCAGCCCCGCCGCGTGCCTTGCGGCTCCCAGCAGCGCGGCGCGGTCGTTGAGGATCACCCGGACGGGCACCGCCTCCAGGAAGGCGCGGAAACGGCCCTTGTCGAAGAAGGCGCGGAGGAAGGCGCCGTCCTGGAGGCGCGGGAGGAGCTTGGGGGCGATGCCTCCCCCGAGGTAGACGCCTCCCGTGGCCGTTCCGACCAGGGCCAGATTGCCGGCGGCGGCGCCGTAGGCCGAGACGAACATCCCCACCGCCCGCGAGCAGAGGTCGCAGGAGTCGGCGAGGGTGGCCTCTCCGATCACCCGGGCCGGGTCTTCCCCGCGCTCCAGCTTCTCCCGCACCGCGGGAGTCTCGGGCAGGCCGGTGCGATCCCGCAGGTACTGGTAGATATTGAAAAGCCCCGGGCCGGAGACCACCCTCTCGACGCTCACACGCCCCTGCAAAGCCTCGCGGAGGTAGAAGAGGAGGCCGGCCTCATCTTCGTTGCGCGGGGCGAAGTCCATGTGCCCGCCTTCCGAGGGGACCGGCACCCAGGCTCCGGCCACCCGCGGCAGCAGGGCCATGCCCAGTCCCGTCCCGGCCGCGATCAGCGCCAGGTTGCCGGCACCGGCCGCGCCGGGACCCCCGGGGTGGAGCGTGGCCAGCTCGTCCTGGCGCAGCAGCGGAACTCCCTCGGCCGTGGCCACCAGGTCGTTGATCAGGACCACGGCGTGCCCCCCGACCAGCGGCGAGAGCGCGCCGCCGTCCAGCTCCCAGGCCAGGTTCGGCGTGCTCGTGCGGTTCTCCAGGACGGGGCCGGGCACCCCGAAGCAGGCCGCGCGGACTTCGCCGGCGTCGGCGCCGAGGAACTCTTCCAGAAGAGGAGCGAGTCCGGGGTAGGCCGCGCTGGGGTACTTGGCGCTGCGCAGCGGATGCGGCACCCCGCCGGCGACCTCGAACAGCCCGAGATTGCACTTGGTCCCGCCGATGTCGCCGGCCAGGACCATGGCGCGAGCGGCCACGTCAGGCTCCCAACGCCCCCCGCAACCTGGCGAGGCCCCCCGGGACGTCGCTGCCGAGATTGACCCGCACCACCCGCCTGCCGCGCTGCTCCAGGGCGCTGCGGTCGCCGTCCGCCTGGGCGCGGATCAGGGTGCCGAAGGTGAAATCGGCCTCGGGCACCGGCAGGTCGTGCTGCGGCTCGTCCACGATCTGGAGGAAGCGGCCGGTGTCCGGCCCCCCCTTGTGAAGCTGGCCGGTCGAGTGCAGGAAGCGCGGGCCGTAGCCGAACGTCGTGGCCAGGCGGGTGCGGTCGCGCAGCCGCGCCTGGATGTCGTGCAGGATCTCCGTGGTCTCCCGGTCCGCGGGGAGATAGGCGTGAACCCCGAGGTAGCTCCCCGCGCCGGCTCCGGCCAGCCAGTGCTCCAGCGCGCTGCCGAGCGGTCCGGCGTCGGAGGCCCGCACCTCGTCGGCGGGCGCGGCCGGCGCTCCCGACGAGCGCTCCTTCATGGCCCGGGTGGCCAGCTCCTTGGCGAGCTGCACGTCGGGCTGGTCGAAGGGATTGACCCCGAGGATCGCGCCGGCCGCGGCCGTGGCCATCTCCCAGCGGAACATCTCGCGCCCGAGGTCCGCCGGGTCCGAGAGCCGGAAGCGCGCCACCGGATGGCCCGCGGTTTCCAGGGCCGCGAGGCGCATCTCCAGCGGCTTGTCCTCCCCTAAAAACAGCCCCACGAAGAAGCGGTCCTGGCCGTAGACGCCGGGCTCCCCGGTCCGCTCCCCCACGACCGGCACGATGCCGCGGCCGATCTTGCCGGTGCTCTCGGCCACGAGCTGCTCGATCCAGTCCGGGAAGGATTCGATCTCCCGCGAGGCCAGGAAGGTCACCTTGTCGCGGCCTGCCAGCGCCAGCTCGCCCAGGGCCGCGCCGAGCACCAGGCCGGGATTCGAGGACGCCGCCGGCCCCGTGCACGCTTCGGCCATGGCGCGCGCCCGCTGCAGCAGCTCGCGCACGTCCACGCCTAGGAGAGCGGCGGGCACCAGGCCGAAGTTGGTGAGCGCGCTGTAGCGGCCGCCCACATCCTCCGGGGCGTTGAAGACGGCGCGGAAGCCGCGCTCCCGGGCCAGCTTTTCGAGCGGCGTGCCGGGATCGGTGACCGCGACGAAGCGGCGGCCGGCCTCGGCCGTCCACTGCCAGAAGGCGCGGAAGAGCGAAAGCGTCTCGGTCGTGGTGCCCGACTTGCTGGAGACCACGAAGAGCGTGCGCGTGGGATCGAGGCGGGCGGCGAGAGAGCGCACCGCCTCCGGATGCGTGCTGTCCAGCACGGAGAGCGCCGGGTAGCCGTTCACCGAGCCATAGGTGCGGGCAAAGACCTCGGGCGCGAGGCTCGATCCGCCCATGCCGAGGACGACGGCGTCGCGGAAGCCGGCGGCGCGGGCCTCCTGGCCGAAGCGGGCGAGGTCCTCGGCCTGGGTGCGCATGGACTCGGGCAGCTTGAGCCAGCCGAGGCGGTCGGTCAGCTCGGGCACCGGCTGGAGCGACCAGACGGTGTGGTCCTTGCCCCACAGGCGGCTGCCGAAGCCCTCGGACTGCCAGCGCTCCAGCCGCGCCTGCACCGCGGGCTCGTACCGCCCCAGCCGCAGCTCCGCCCCGGCCACGCGGCTCTCCTGCATCACTTCCCTGTCGCTCATGCGCTGCCTCCTTCGGACGGGAACTCTATGCAAAAAGACGGCCTTTGGGGCGCCGGGAAAGGACCTCAAGGACACCAGGGACCTCAAGGACGCCAAGGACGGCCGGGCAGCAGGTCCTTGTTGTCCCTGGTGTCCTTGCTGTCCTTTCCGGCGCCCATGCTACGATCCAGCGGCCATGGGCGTGCGCGAGAGAGCCATCCGCTGGACCCTCCTCCTCCTGGCCGTTCTGAGCCTCGCCGGCTGTTCCGGGGGGCGGGAGTCCGGCCGGACCTACACCGTGCGCGGGCAGGTGGTCCAGCTCCCCGATCCGAACAACCCCGGCACCGGCCTCTCCATCAACCACGAGGCGGTCGACGACTTCGTCAGCCGCGACGGCGAGGTGGTGGGCATGGACCCCATGTCCATGTCCTTCCCCGTGGCCGCGAAGGTCCCGCTGGAGGGGCTCCAGGTCGGGGACGTGATCGAGTTCAAGCTGCACGTGGATTGGGGGGCCCAGCCCGAGGTGGAGATCGTGGAGATCCGCGAGCTCCCGGCCGGCACCAAGCTGGTCTTTCGCGCAGCCAAGCCGCCGACAGACAAACAAGGAAACTAGAGAAGAATAGAAGGAGGGAATCATGCCGGTACGCAAGGCCAGTGCAGTCTGGGAAGGGGACATCCGGGGGGGCAACGGAAAGGTTTCGCTGGGCAGCGGCGCGTTCGAGGGCCGCTACTCGTTCGGCTCGCGCTTCGAGGAGGCGGCGGGGACGAACCCCGAGGAGCTGATCGGCGCCGCGCACGCCGGCTGCTTCTCCATGGCGCTCTCCGGCGGCCTCGGCCGCGCCGGCCACCCGCCGAAGCGCATCGCCACCACTGCCAAGGTGCACATCGAGAAGGTGGGCGAAGGCTTTTCGATCACGAAGATCGAGCTCGACTGCGAGGCCGAGGTGCCCGGGCTCGACGACGCCACCTTCCAGGACCTCGCCAACAAGGCGAAGGAAGGCTGCCCCGTCTCCAAGGCGCTCGCAGGCACGCAGATCACGCTGACCGCCAAGCTGGTCTGATCCGAGAAGCCCTCTCCTCCGCGCCGGGGGGAGGGCTTCCTTCAACACTGATCTATTGCCGGATTGCTATTTTATCCTTGACTTCCCCTCCCCGGGCTTTTACGCTGCTTCTGCTCACACCGATGTGCAGCCGTACGTTTCAAGGAGGTCCTTCCCCATGGCCTGGAACAAGAGAGACGACCAACCGAACGCTCCCGAGCCCGTTCCCACCGCGCCCCCCCGCCCCGTGTCCGCCGCGCCCGTGACCACCGCTTCCCCCACCAACCCGAACCCCGAGCCGAAGCGCTCGGGAGACCGGGCGACGATCGGTGCTTCGATCATCATCAAGGGTGATCTCAGCGGCGGCGAGGACCTCGTGATCGAAGGGCGCGTCGAAGGCAAGGTCGATCTCAAGCAGCACAACGTGACGGTCGGCCGCAACGGGCGGGTGAAGGCGGACATCTTCGGCAAGGTCGTGACCATCGAGGGCGAGGTGGACGGCAACGTCTTCGCCATGGAGCAGGCGATCCTGCGCCAGGCCGGCGCGATCCGCGGCAACATCACGGCGCCGCGCGTGATCCTGGAGGACGGCTCGCGCTTCAAGGGCAGCATCGACATGGAGGCGAAGGACGGCTCCCCCCGCCATGGCTCGGACCGGCCGCAACCCCCACAACCCGTGGAAAGCAGACAGCAGGCGGGTGAGCCCGCGGGCGCAAGCCGGGCGGCGCAGGCCGGATGAGCTGGTTTTCCCGTTCCCGCAGAGAGACCGCCTCGGCCGTGGCGCAGGAGGAGGTCGGGCCGGACATCCACAAGTCGCTGGCGCTCACCGCTCTGCTCGAATCCATGCGCCGCAAGGGTCAGGGGTTGAGGATCCTCGACCTCGGCTCCGCGGTGGGCGGCAACGTGGAGTTCCTCTCCCAGCTCGGCTGCAAGCTGCACATCGCCGACCTCTACGCCTCGCGCTCCACGTCCGTGGAGGGCGAGGAGCTCGGGCAGGAGTTTTTCGAGCAGCTCTTCCCCCCCGACACCCGGTTCGACGTGGTGCTCGCCTGGGACCTCTTCAACTACCTGCAACGCAAGGAGATGGCCCGGCTGGGCGTGCTGCTGCGGCGCAACTGCCGGCCGGGCGCCCTGATCTTCGCCCTGATGTGGATCCAGAAACAGATCCCGGCCCAGCCGATCCGCTTCCGCATCCAAGAGAACGGGCAGCTCGTCTACGAGCGGCGGACCGCCCTGGAGCGGCCCGGGCCGCGCTATCCCCCGGCCGAGATCACCGGCCTGCTCAAGGGTTTCCAGGTCGACCGCTCGTTCCTGCTGCGCCACGGCATTCAGGAGTCCCTTTTCGTCCGCGCTGACGAGGAGGATGAGACCCGGGCGATTTGATCCCCGGGGGAGAGGGGGCTCAGACCCGCCTGTAGACGGCATCTACGATTTCGCTCACCCGCACACTCCGCCCGATCCCGGGATCGAAGCCGCTTCCCTCGCCCAGGCGGCAGGCCCAGTCGAGGATCGCCTTGCCCAGCCAGTCGCGCGACTCGCGGACCGCTGTCTCTCCCGACCGGCCGGTGAAGCGCGCCAGCTCGAAGTCGTAGAAGCTGCCGGCCACGTTGCGGAATTCGGCCCCTCCGGCGGTTCCGAAGGCGGAGAGCCGGATCACGCAGTCCTGCCCCGCATGGGCGTTCCAGCTCGCGGCCAGGGAGATCGCAGCCCCCTCTTCCAGCTCGATCCGGGCGCTGGCGAAGTCGTCCACCTCCCCCTCCCCCAGCGGCCGGCCTCCCTTCCAGGCGCCGCCGTGGACCTCCCGCACCTCGGGATCGCCCAGCAGCCAGAGCGCCAGGTCGATCAGGTGGACGCCCAGGTCCATGAGCGCTCCCCCGCCCGAGAGCCGCGGGTCGAAGCACCAGGGCTTGTCCGGGCCGTAGGCGTTGTGGAACACCGTGTCCACGCTGAACACCCGGCCCAGCTCGCCCGTTGCGACCGCCCGGCACAGCGCTTGCGCCCCCTCGGTGTAGCGGTAGGAGTAGTCCACCCCCAGCAGCCGGTCGGCCCGGCGCGCGGCCTCCACCATCTCCCGTGCCTCGCGGGCATTCAGCGCCAGCGGCTTCTGGCAGAAGACGGCGAGGCCCCGGTCCAGCGCGGCCAGGGTCTGCGGCGCGTGGAGAGAGTTCGGCGTCGCGATGACCAGGCCGTCGAGGCGCAGGTCCGCGGCGAGCATCTCGTCGAAATCGGAGAACGCGGCGGCCCCGGGATGGTTGCGGGCGACTTCCGCGAGGCGCTGGTGCGCGGGCTCGCAGAGGGCGGCTACCTCCGCAACCGTCGAGACGGCTTCCAGGCGCATGGCCCCGATCCAGCCGAGGCCGACGAAGCCCAGCCTCACGCCAGCACCAGGGACTTGAGGAAGCCCTCGGGCCGCTCCTCGGTCATGCGGAAGGCGTGGTTGATGTCCGCGAGCGGAAAGGTGTGGGTGATGAGCGGCTCCAGGTCGAGCTCGCCGGCGGCGAGGAGGCGCACCCCCTCCTCCATGCCGCTCCGGTAGATGGCAGGATCGCGCTCATGGGCATTGATCACGTCGATCCCGCGCCAGTTCCAGAGCTGCATGTCGACCGTGCGCGGGCCGTCCTGGTGATAGCCGGCCACGATCAGCCGGCCGCGCACGCGGACCAGGTTCGTGGCCAGATCGAGCGGCCCCTGCTTGCCCGTGGCCTCGATCACAACATCCGCGCCGCCCGGCACCTGGTCGTCATAGGTGAGCACCTCGGCGCCCAGGCGCTCGGCGAGGGCAGGGTCCATCCGGCGGCGGGAAACGGCCACGATCCGGACAGGCTTGTGACGCCGCAGGAGCTGTAGCAGGAGCGTTCCCAGGAAGCCGGTGCCCAGGAGCACCACCGTATCCCCCTCCCGGACACCGGAACGGCGCATCACGTTGACCGCGCAGGCCACGGGCTCGCCCAGGACGGGCCGGTCCGCCAGCGCCTCGGGCAGCGGGATGATGGAGTCGGCGCGGGCGAGATCGTACTCCGCGTACGCCCGGTAGGTGAGAGCGGTCACCGGCTGGCCGGCGGCGAGCCTCTGGACACCGGGGCCGACGGACTCGACGGTGCCGAACACCTCGTGGCCCGGAGCGCCCGGTTCCAGGGGGTAGCCCATGCCGGGCAACCCTTTCCAGGGCCCCATGTCCGAGCCGCAGACGCCGCAACCGCGCACGCGGATGCGCACCTCCCCTTCGCCCGGCTCGGGCGCGTCCATGGATTCGATACGGAACCGGCGTGGCTCAGTCAGGATGGCGGATCGCACGCCGGCGGAGGAAGCGAAAAGCGTGCCGCCGCCCGCAGGAGCGCGCAGACCGTCTTGCCGTCGTGGATCTCGCCGCGGACCGCCTTCTCCACGGCGTCTTTCAGGGGCATGCGCTCCAGCTCCAGCACCTCGTCCTCGTCCAGGCCCTGGCGGGTCTCCTCGAGGCCCCTGGCGAGAAAGAGCCAGATCTTCTCGTCGCAGAAGCCGGGCGTGGTCCAGATCCAGCCCAGGGGCTCCAGCTCGGCCGGGCGGAAGCCGGTCTCCTCCTCGGTCTCGCGGACCGCGCAGGCCTCGGGCTTCTCGTCCGGCTCCAGCTTGCCCGCGGGGATCTCCAGGAGCCAGCCGCCCGTGGCGTAGCGGTACTGGCGGACCATCAGAACCTCGTGCCCGATCACCGGCACCACCGCGACCGCGCCCTGGTGATGGACCAGCTCCACGTCCATCACCTTGCCGTTGGGCAGGCGGACGGTGTCCACGGCCACGTGGATCGTCCGCCCCGGATAGATCTCGCGGGTGCCGAGACGCTCTCCGGCTTTTCGCTTCAATCGATCCTCGCGCCCGTTCCCTTGAGCTGGAGGATGCGGAAGGGGCCTTCCCCCACCGAGGCGGCATCGAATTTCTCGCCCCTCTCCTCGGCCAGGTGCTCCAGCCAGCCGGCGTACTGCTCCCTGGTCATCGGGATGGCCTCGACCGTGCCCTCGGCCACGGCGAGCCTGCCCTTCGAGGTCACGGGGAAGACGATCACGCCGTCGTCCACCTTGACCTTGAGCGACTGCTTGCCGTCGTCGCCGGCCAGCTCCATCCAGCAGCCCTTCATGGGGCAGACGTCGAGGACCTTGCCCTCGATGCGGACCGTCTTCCCCACGTAGGCGTCGGGGTCCGCCAGGATCTTCGCGATCGGAGTGGCCTCGACCACGTGGACGCCGCTGCCGTAGGTCTCCCCGGCGCGGACGCGGGCGGCAACCGCCACCAGGATCAGGCCCAGGCACAGGATGCGTCGAATCATGGCATTTTCCTCCCTGGCTCGCCCGCGGGCAGGAGCTGGGTTTCCTGGTAGCCGGCCGGGATCTCGAACGAGGCGGCGGCCACGTTGGCGCTGGTGTCGAGCTCGGTGACCTGCATGGTGCTGCGGGTCGTGGTCGTCTTGCCCTTCTTCTGGGTGGTGGTGCTGACCGTCACGGTCTTCAGGGGGAAGCCCTTCGCCTTGTCCACCTCGGAGGCGATGAGCTTGTCGAACTGTGGATTGCCGGTGCGCGGCGGATCGGAGCGCAGCCAGACGCCGAGCGCGATGTCCTGCAGCTTGTCGGTGGCCCAGATGTCCTGCTCGGTCACCACGTTGGCCTCGTTGCCCATGCCGAGCACCTTGATCTTCATGGTGTAGCTGGTGCGGTAGCGGGTGTGGCGGGTGGGCAGGCCGACGACCGTGCCGCCGTCCTCGTCCAGGAGCTTCTCGACCTTGGGCTCCGAGAACTCCATCTTGAGCAGCGGCCCCATGCCCTGCATCACCGCTCCCACCATGCCGAGCATGGCCTGCAGATCCCACTCGGCGTAGGTCTTCTCCTCGGGATCGACGAGATAGATGGTCTTGCCGCCGTCCTTGGTGATCAGGTAGGCGCCCGACTTGGCGACGGGATTGGCGCTCTCCTCGAACTCCACCTTGGCCTTGTCGCCGGAGACCCAGCCCTCGACCTGGATGTTCGCGGGGTTCCTGGGATCGTCGGTCTTGGTGACCGCCTTGTAGTGGATGCCGGCGAAGGCCGGCACCCCGGCGAACACCGTGAGGGCGAGGATCAGAAAAAGGGCAAAACGCTTCATTGTGAGTACCTCCTTGGCGGGGGAGATGATACCTCACGGCCCAGGATGCGGGCGATGAAGCTCTCCCGCAGGAGCGGGTCGTGGAGCCGGCCCTCCTCCTCCACCGGGAGGTCAGGCCAGAGGCGCAGCAGGGTCTCCGCGAAGAGGCCGCGCGCCTCTCTGACCGGCTCGCCCCCTGCAGCCGGGTAGAGCTTCACCCCCTCGATGCCGCAGCTCGGGGAGTCCTTCTTGAAGATGTAGCCGGAGAGCCGCTCCCCCATCAGCTCCCTGACGCGGCGCTCCGCATATTCCCGCATGGCCTCCGTATGATCGGCCCCGGTCTCGGGGGTGACCATACGGGTGTCTCCGCCAATCCGGACCAGCCGCAGGGCCGGCCTAGGCGTGCCGAGGCCGATCTCCACCTCGGGGCAGACGGGCACCCACTCCACGAACGGGCCGAGCAGGTCGATCAGGACGGGATCGAGCTTGTGGCCGCCGTCGTAGCGGACCTTCTCGCCCAGCAGGCAGGCCGAGACCCCGATGCGCAATCGGTCGCCCATGGTCCGTAGTCTATGAGGAATACCCGCAGTCCCGGCAGCGCTTATGCTGGCATGACCGACTCCAACGAACGCCTGCAACAGGTCATGAAGCTCCTCGCCGACGAGGTGCGGGAGCGGCTGGAGCGCCATCCGCTCGGCCATCTCGTGGCGGGCCGGGGAGAGCGGCTGGACGTGCGCTTGGCCGTGCCCACCGCGCTCCGCGAGGGGACGATCGAGCGCGCGGGCTTGGCGGCCGAGGAGTCGGTGCAGGGCGCCATCCAGTCCCTGGTCGCTCACAGCGCCCGCTTCCAGCCCGGCCGCGTCTTCTGCCTGCGCTGCCAGAGCGCCGCCTGCGAGCACTCAGCGCCGACCAGCTCGCGACAGGTGTTCGCCGGCTACGGCGGCACCGGCGCGCCGCGCTTCTTCGACATGGCCCAGTGGCTGCTGCAGCGCCGGGACCCGCGGATCGACCTGCTCTACCGCGAGCCGCCGCAGCTCGTGGCGACCGTGACCTCCGGCGACGAGATGACGAGCGAGCTGCTGCCCGCCTTCCTCCAGCAGGAGTCCGGCTACCGGCTGCACGGCCAGGTGGCGGTGGGCTGGTATCCCGCGCCGGACCCCAACATCCCGGGCCGCCAGCCGCTGGCCGTGTCCTTTCAGGTGATCTCGTCGCGGGCGCGCGGCGGCCGGCGCCGGTTCGGCTTGAACGTGATCGGCATCGGCCCCGGCGGCGCGCCGCTGGAGCACCTGTACGACCGGATGAAGGAAGTTCCCTGGGCGGACTCCGTGCGCTGGGCGCAGACCGTGCTGGGCAGCATCGAGCACCAGCTCGAGCGCGCTCCCAGGACTCCTCCCAAGGCCGTGGACCAGCGCATCGAGGGGCTGGTCAACGCCCTCGCCCGCCGACTGGAGAAGGGCTGGCGCGGCGAGGAGCGGCGCACCCAGCACGCCAAGGTCCGCCACCGCGAGGGCGACCGGCCGACCCGCATGGCCCTCGCCGACTTCGCCCGCGCCACGCCCGAGGACCTCCTGTTCGACACCCGGCGCGACACTCTCGTGGTAGTGGGCGACCGGGGCCGCGCCCACGTCTTCAACCGCGAGGGCAAGCTGGTGACCTCGATCCGCTACAACCCCGCGGTCATCGAGAAGCGCCGGCAGAACGGGATGTGGCGGCCGGCGGCGAAGGAGGAGGTGGAGGCCATCTCGAGCCTCCTCTCAGCAGCGGGTAGGGATTGATCGCCTCGCCCGCCAGCGAGTAGATCCCGTAGTGCAGGTGAGGCGGCGTGCCGGCGGCGTTGCCGGTGGTCCCCACGTAGCCGAGCACCTGCCCGGCTTCCACCCAATCCCCGACGTCCGGCAGGTCCCAGGCTTCCAGGTGGGCGTAGTAGTGGTGATAGCCGGCCGGCCCGGTGACCGTGACGATCCGGCCGCCCAGGCGGTTCCAGCCGCGGCGCGAGACGAAGCCGTGGGTGGCGGAGAGCACCTGCGTGTTGCGCGGGGCGAAGATGTCGATCCCCTGGTGCTTGCGGCCCTCGCTGCGGGCGGCCCCCCAGGTATCCACCAGCTCTTCGGGCGGCACGCCCTCCACCGGCACGGGAAGCACGGCGGGCAGGGGCTCTCGCAGCAGGCGGACGAAGCGCACCGCGTTCTCCAAATAGGCGCGAAACCACCACGCGAGCGCCGCGAGGACGATCAGGACGATCAGCCGGCGGAGGGCTCGCACGCGGGTCATGCGTCATATCCTATCGGCATGAGCCGTCTCCTCCTCTCCCTCCTGCTCCTCGCCGTCGCCGGCCGTTTCGGCGAGGTCGAGGTGACGCTGCGGCCCGTGGGCGACGGTCCCCGGGAAGGAATCGGCAGCGGCGTCATCGACGCTCCGCCCGAGCGGGTCTTCCGGGCGCTGATGGACCTCGACCACTGGGACGAGTTCATGCCCTTCGTCGAGGAGTCGGACGCCAAGCCCCAGCCCGACGGCTCGATCCTCAGCTCCCAGCGCCTCGGCCTGCCGCCGCTGATCGGCGAGCGGCACCTGCAGATTCGCGTGACCGGCCAGGCGGGGCGGAAGGTGGAGTGGAGCAACGTCCCCGGCTCGGGCAACGTGAAGTCGCAAAGGGGCTCCTGGACCCTCGAACCAGCCCCCGGGGCAAAGACCCGCGCCACTCTGCGGCTCCATACCGATCCCGGCGGCTCGGCCCCGGACTGGGCCATGGACCGGGCGACGGGCAAGTCCCTGGTCTGGATCTTCGACGGCCTGCGCCAGCAGGTCCGGCGATCCCGCTACGAAGCCGTTGGGCTATAATTCCTCCCGCTTTCGGGGAGCGATATGAAACAGAATGAAGTCTGGGCTCTGGAAGCCCACCTGGGTGGAGAGCTGCACCGCCGGTCGGCTGAGCTGACCCGTCTCTGGCTGGACCGCCTCACCGCCCGGCTGGACGTCCAGCCGCGCCGCATCTTCCCCTCCGACACCCTTTTGAACGACATGCCGGAGGTGCTGCGGGCGGTCTCGGACTACCTCTGCTCCGGCGGCGACATCGGCGCCGAGCAGATCGTGCGCGACGAGATGACCAAGCTCGCCCGGCTCCGCCGCGAGCAGGGCTACGACATCGACGAGATCCTCGCCGAGTTCGAGATCCTCGGGAAGATCCTCTACGACGCGCTGCGCGAGGAGGCGCGGAAGTTCGGCCGCAAGGTGAGCCCCGACTACGCGGTCGAGGTCGGCGAGCGCCTCTACCGCGCGCTCATGGCGATCACCACGATCACCGCGACCACCTTCCGCGAGGAGGGCTTCCAGGACCGGCGCGAGCGCGCCCGCCTGCTCGGCAGCTTCGGGCGCGATCTTGCGCACGAGCTGCGCAACCGCCTGAGCACGGCCGAGACCGCCCTCCACCTGCTCGGCGAGGAGAACCTTGACGCCCCGACCCGCGAGCGGGTGCTCCTGGCGCTGCGCCGGACCGTGAAGCGGATCGAGGGCGTGGCCGACGACGTGCACGCCCTGGCGATCGCCCAGGGAAGCGAGGAGACGGCCCAGGGGAGGCGCCTCGCTCTGCGCGCGCTCGTCGAGGAGACCGTGGCCGAGCTGCGCGGCATGGCCGAGGAGCGCGGGGTCCGCATCGAGGCCCAGGAGACCGTGCCCGACGTCCAGGTCGACGCTACCCGGGTCGAGCTGGCGCTCATCAACCTGATCGGCAACGCGGTCAAGTACTCCGATCCCGCCAAGGAGGACCGCTGGGTGCGCGTCTCGGTCCAGCGCGACGACCGCTACTGGCGCATCGAAGTCGAAGACAACGGCGTCGGCATCCCGGACGGGATGCAGCAGCGGGTCTTCGAGCAGTTCGTGCGCGCCCACCCGGCCATCGCCGAGGGCAGCGGCCTGGGCCTCGCCATCGCCCGCGAGGCCGTCGAGCAGATGGGCGGCCGCATCTGGCTGGAGAGCCAGACCGGCGTCGGCACCACCTTCGCCTTCACCGTCCTCGATCCGCCCGAAGCGCGCGGGTAGGAACCGCGCCGAGCCGTGCTGCGGGTCGTCCTCCTCGGCGCGAGCAACCTCAAGATGGGCTTTCCGCAGGCGCTGTCCCGCCTGCGCGGAGCGGGTCCGGTGGAGGTCCTGGCAGCGCTCGGGCACGGCCGTTCGTACGGCACCTGGAGCAGCCTGGCCTGGGTGCGCCGGCTTCCCGGCATCGCCCAGTGCGGCCTCTGGCAGGAGCTCGAGCGGCGTCCGGCTCTGCCGACCGTGGCGCTGGTCACGGATGTGGGCAACGACCTCCTCTACGGCGCGCCGGTCCCTGTCATCGCCGGCTGGGTCGGAACCTGCCTGGAGCGCCTGGCGAAGCGGCAGGCGGAGCTCGTCGTCGGCCTGCTTCCGCTCGCCAGCCTTGAGAAAGTATCGCCGGTCCGCTATCATCTTGTCAGGCAAATCCTGTTTCCTGGACGGAGGGCAGCCCGCTGGAGCGCCATGCTGGACAGCGCCCGGGAGCTGAACGAGAGGCTGCGCAGACTGGGCCTGGAGCACGGGGCCCGGCTCGTGGAGCCCTCGCCGTCCTGGTACAGGATGGACCCGATTCACGTGCGCCGGAGCATGAGAAGCCAGGCCTGGGACGAGATGTTCCGCCACCCGTTGCTGCCTTGCGAGGGGCAACCGGCGGCCGGAGGCCGGCTCCCTCTCTTCGGCGCCGCGGAGCTCCGCCTCTTCGGCGTGCCGCTCCGCAACCCGCAACCTGTCTGCCGTTTGAAGGATGGAAGCACCGTTGCGCTCTATTAACCGTCTCTTCCGCATCGCCCTTCTGCTGCTCCTCACGATCTTCGGGGTCCTGCCGCTGGTCAGCGGCGAGGCCCGGTTCCTGCTGCGCTCCGGCTACGAGGAGGCGCGCATCCTGCTCGGCCGCCGTCCCCTCCGGGAGCTGATCGCGGATGGGGCCACGACCGCGGACCGCCGGGCGCAGTTCGAGCTGGTGCTCGCCGCCCGCGCCTTCGCGGCCGGCCGCCTGGGCCTCAAGGCCGGCGACACCTACACCACCTTCTCGGACCTCGGCGAGGGCACCACGCTGGTGCATGTGCTCTCCGCGAGCCCCAAGGACCGGCTGGCCGGGTACCAGTGGTCGTACCCGGTGGTGGGCGCGGTGCCCTACAAGGGCTTCTTCGACGAGGCGGCGGCGAAGGCCGAGATGCGGCGGCTGGAGCGCATGGGGTACGACACCTATCTGCGGCCGTCTAGCGCCTTCTCGACGCTCGGCTGGTTCAACGATCCCCTGCTCTCCACGGCTCTCGACGACGATCCGGTGGAGCTGGTCGTGACCGTGATCCACGAGATCGCGCACAACACGCTCTGGGTGCCCGGGGACGTGCGCTTCAACGAGAGCTACGCGAACTTCGTGGGCTTCCGGGGAGCGGAGCTGTTCTTCGCCAGCCGGGGGGACCGCGAGGCCGTGCGGCGCTGCGCGGCCCTGTGGCGCGACGAGAAGCGGCTGGGCGCGTTCTACACGGACCTGGAGGACCAACTGCTGAGCCTGTATGGCTCGGGGCTCCCCCGTCCCGAGATGGAACGGCGGCGCTCCGCGGTCTTCGCCCGCGCCCGGGGCACGCTGCGCACCCTCGGGCTGGAGGTCTACGACGGCGCCCGTCTCGCCCGCACGCCGATCAACAACGCGCGGGTGATCGCCAAGCGGATCTACCTCACCGGCCTGGACGAGCTCGACAAGGTCTACGCGGCCCAGCGCGGCGACCTGAGGGCCGGCATCCGCCAGATCGAGCGCTCGCTGCGCCACAATCCCAAGCTCCCGCCCATGGAAGTGCTGGCGGTGGTGGCGCGGTCGTCGGCAAGGGGCTGATTACATGGAAGCATCCTGCACGATCTCCCACCCGTCCCGACTCCGGCGGAAGACGATCAGCGTCAGGCCGCTCGCCGGCTCCTTGTCCGGATAGGACAGCTCCCACCGCGCCGCCACCGAGACGCCATGGACGCGGCTCGGCCTGGCTCCCCCGACCAGCGTGAACTCGGTCCCCGACGCGGGGCGCATCTCGATCGGCTCCAGCCGGAGCTTGCCCATGGCCTTGCCGTCCGGATACCTCTTGCGGTAGCGCGCCAGCACCTCGCCGCGCCCCCGCGTGAGCCCGCTGGGTGAGAGGAAGGCGGCGTCTTCCGCGTAGGCGGCAGTGAACGCGTCCAGATCCCCCCGGTTCCAGGCCTCCACCTGGGTCTCGATGAGCTTGCGGACCTCCTCCAGCGCCTTTGCCGTCCCCTTCTTCTCGACGAGCCGGTCCCAGAGGCCCGGGCCGAACGTGCCCACGTAGCGGTGAGGCTCGGCGAACGCCGGGTCCGCCAGCACCTCGTCGGCGTTGGCGAAGCGGTAGCCGCGCTGCTCCAGCCAGGTGAAGAGCCGGTCCCACTGCGCTGCACCCACCTCGGTGCCATGGAGCAGGAGCACCTGCGCCACCGGCCGGCCGAAGAGCTCGTCCCCGGTCTCCTCGTGATGGCGGATGTCCAGGTGGAGCGACTCGTGGTACTCCTCCGCGACCCGCGCCATCGCCGCCTCGTCCCCTTTTCGCCGCGCCTCGACCCAGGGCTCCTCGAAGGACCAGTCCTGGTTGTCCAGGGTCACCGGCACGGTCCGCTGACCCGACTCCGCCAGCCAGGCGCGCATGGCGTCGAGCTTGGCCTCGGTGTCCCCCTCGCGGAGGAAGGGGAAGCGGAAGAAGCGCACCTTCCTTCCCGCCAGCTCGGCGATCTCCTTGCGGGCCGTCTCGGCATCGGCGATGTACTCCGCCGGAGCGGTCCGCGTGTAGTTCAGGTGGTGCAGCGTGTGGTTCCCCAGCTCGTGGCCCGCGTCCATCCAGAGGCGGAGGAGATCGCGGTCGGCCGGGGCGAGCACGTGGTCCCAGGTGACGAAGGCCACGGCCGGCACCTTGTGCTTGCGCAGCACGTCGAGCATGCCGCGGGTGATCCGCTCGCGCTCCGCCGGATCGGGATGGAGCCGGGCGGACGAGATCGGGAGGTCGTCGATGGTCACCAGCAGCGGCCGGCCCGCGGCATGGGCGCGGCCCAGCACGGAGAGAAAGAGCAGCAGGAGGATCTTGGCGGGCTTCATGCCGCGAATGCTATCCCAGCCATTTCTTTCAATCTTTCATCGAATGACATTTCGGACCCGTTTTCCGTCTCTAGACAGGTAAATCTTTACAAGGAGACGAAAATGAGTCGAGACACCCTGTTCGAGTGGTCGCGTCAGTGGCAGGAGCAAGGGCGGCGCCAAGGGAAGTCGGAGCTCCTCCTCCGGCAGGCGGAAAGGAAGTTCGGCCCGCTCCCCGGCCGGGACCGGGCGCGGATCGAGCTGGCCGACGCGGAGCGGCTTCTCTGCTGGGGAGAGCGCCTGGTCGGCGCCCACTCCCTGGAGGAGGTGTTCCGGGGATGAGAAAAAAATAGTCTGTGGTAGCTTGGTCCTGTCATGAGCTACCACCTGGAAAAACCGTTCCGGATTCCGGCGACCGCCCGGGATTTCGAAGGCTTCCGCCGTTGGGCGCGATCACGCAAATTCCCCGACCGGGGGCGGATCGACTATGTGGGGGGCGACCTCGAGGTGAGCATGGGTCCCGAGGAGCTCCAACACGGAGTCGTGAAGATGGAGATTGGGGCAAGGCTCCATCTCAGGATTGCTCGGAAGGGCTTGGGCGATATCTATTTCAGCCGCGCCCGCATGAGCTCCCCGGCCGCTGAACTCTCAGTAGAGCCCGATATTGTGGCCGTCCTTTACGACTCTCTTGACGCTGGCCACATCCGGGAGATCCTGAGGCGAAGGGGAGATCCAGAGAGCGCCATCGAGCTGGAAGGCGCCGCCGACCTCGTCGTCGAGGTGATCAGCGACGGCTCGGTGGGCAAGGACCGGGTCCGCCTCCCTCCCCAGTACGCCGCGGCGGGTGTGCCGGAGCTGTGGCTGGTCGATGTCCGCCGGGGACTCCGGTTCGAGCTCCACGTCCTGAAGGCGGATGGCTACCGGCTGCTTGCGCCGGACGCGAACGGCTGGCTGCGATCTCCCTTGATCGGGCCGGTCCGGCTGCGCCGGGAGCGCAAGCGGCCCGACCGCTGGAGCTACCGGCTGGACGTGGGCGAGGGCTAGGAGGTGCTCCTCGGCTTGCGCGAGACCACCTCCTCCACGGTCGCCGCGAGCACGTCTTTCTTGAGCGGCGGTTCACCCGGATCGCCCGTGGAGACGATGCGGCCCTCGCGGTCGACGAGAATGTGGGTCGGGAAGGTGGTGACCCCGAACCGCTTGAGGATGATGTCCTCCACGCTGGCCGAGGTGGCGTGCAGCCAGGGCATGTCCAGCTCGGCCACGGACTTCTTCTGCGTCTCCAGGTCGTCCTCGATGTCCATGCCGAGGATCACGAACCCGCGCCCGCCGAGATCCTGCTGGACCTTGCGCAGCGCGGGCGTCTCCGCCACGCACGGCCCGCACGAGCTGGTCCAGAAGTCGAGCAGCACGACCTTGCCGCGCAGCTCGGAGAAGCGGCGCTGCCGGCCTTCCAGGTCCGTGAAGGCGAAGTCCTCGAGCTCGGCGCCGGGCCGCAGGTCGAATTCCTTGTAGTCCGAGGCTGGATGGGTCTTCACGACCAGGCGTCCCGTGGCGAGATCGAAGCTGGAGATGGAGAGATAGGTGTCCCGTTGGCGGAAGATCGGAGGCCCGTCGCCGACATCCATCTTGACCTCGCCCGCGGAGCGCTCCATCTCGATGACGCCGTCCTCGTCCAGGTCCATCCCGATCCGGCCCTTGGGGGAGGCCTGGCCGGTCCTGGGATCGACGGGGTAGCGGACCAGCATCTCCATCGGGCCGATCCGGACCGTCCCCTCCACGTTCGCGCCCCACGACCGGAGCATCCGCCGGGTGCCTTCCGCGGCAGGCGCCGGGGAAAAGCGCAGGCGGACCGGATGGCGGGGCCGCCCCGGCTGGAGCGGTGGGAGCTTCAGCAGGACCTCCCCAGGCGCCCCCGGCGTCCCCGGCAGGAACCGCTCCCCGGCGCTCAATCTGCCGTCGAGGTCCTCGTCGGCGTAGAGCCAGGGCTCGCCCCGCGGCGGCTCCACCAGCACCACCCGCAGCTCCGGACGCTCGGGGGTCGGGCGGAAGCTCCCCGCGAAGACCCGGTCCTCCGCGGTGGGGGGCGCGGGCAGCGCCTCCGCAATCTCGGGCGGGGCGGGCGCGAGCTCGAACGCCAGGAACGCGGGCTCGGGGACCGGCTCGCCCTTGAGCTCGGCCACGTACTCGGCCGCGCAGGCAGGCAGGGCGAAGGAGAGGAGGAGAAGGAACGGCAGAGCGGGTCGCATGGAGATATTCTACGGCCCGTGATGACTCCGGAGAGCACGCGATACGACGTTCTCATCATCGGCGGCGGCCCGGCCGGCGCCACCGCGGGGCTCGCGCTCGCCCGGGAAGGATGGCGCGTCCTCGTCCTGGAGCGCTCGGCCTTCCCGCGGTTCCATATCGGCGAGTCGTTCCTGCCGCGCAACATGGCCCTGATCCGGGAGCTGGGGCTCGAGGGGGAGCTGCGCAGGATCCCCCAGGTCGAGAAGCGCGGAGCGGAGTTCGTCATGGGGCACGGCCGGGACGAGGGATCGCTCTTCTGGTTCACCGACACCCTGACGCGGGGCGAGACCGTCTCCTTCAACATCGAGCGCGCGCCCTTCGATGCCATGCTCCTCGACGCCGCCCGCCAGGCCGGCGTGGAGGTGCGCGAGAACCAGGCCGTCAAGAAGATCCTGCGCCTGGAGGACGGGCGCGTCGAGGTATCGACGGATGCCGGCGAGGTCTCGGCCCGCTGGCTTGTAGATGCGAGCGGCCAGTCGACGCTGCTCGGCAAGCATCTGGGCATCCGGCGGGTGCTGCCGCACCGCAGGAAGGCGGCCTATTTCGGCCACTTCGAGAACGTGGCCCGCCGCGACGGCGCCGAGGGCGGCTTCATCGTCATCGTGATGAGCGACGAGGGCTGGTTCTGGCTGATCCCGCTCGACGAGACGCGGACGAGCGTCGGCGTGGTGATGCACGCGGACCAGGCGAAGAAGGTGGGGCTCCCGCCCGAGCGGATGCTCCCCTGGGCCATCGAGCGCTGCCCGGCGGTCAAGGAGAGAATGGCCGCCGCCGTCTATCCCGACAGCTACCACGTGCTCGCGGACTTCAGCTACCGCTGCGCTCCCTATGCCGGCCCCGGCTATTTCCTGGTGGGGGATGCGGCGGTCTTCGTCGATCCCATCTTCTCGACCGGGGTCTGCATGGGGATGATGAGCGGTGTGGAGGCTGCCCGTGGCATCACCGCCCTGCTGCGCGGGACCGCCTCGCCGGAAAAGGTCCGCCGGGACTACATCCGCTTCGTGGACGGAAGCTCGTCGGCGTTCTTCGGGCTGATCGACCGCTACTACCAGCATTCGTTCCGCGAGCTCTTCCTGAACGGCACAGGTCCGCTGCGCGTCCATGAGGCGACGCTGTCGCTCCTGGCCGGCTACGTCTTTCCGCGCCCGGCGTTCGCGGTGCGCTGGCGCGTGAAGCTGATGGACCTCTTCGCCTTCATCAACCGCTTCGTACCGCTGGTGCCGCGGCGCGAGCGGTTCTCGCTGCTCGAATGAGGATCGTGATCCCGGCGGGGAGCCCCTTCTTCGCGGGCCACTTCCCCGGCCATCCCATCCTCCCGGGTATCGCCCACCTGGCCCTGGTCGCTAAGGCGCTCGGCGATCCACCGCTGGCGGAGGTCCGGGTCCTGAAGCTGAGGAAGCCGGTGCTGCCGGGCGACGTCCTGGATCTGTCCCTGGAGGAGACGGGCGACTTGGTGAGGTTCGAGATCCGGCGGGGCGAGGAGGTGGTGAGCAACGGCGTGATCCGGATCGGGGAAGAGGAGGCGGAGGTGGTGGAAGCGCCGCCGGCAGACGCTCTCCCCACGGGCCTGATCCCCCATGCACCCCCGGCGCTCCTGGTGCGGACGGCCTCGCTCGCCGTGATCCCCGAGGACAACCCCTTCGTCGAGGCCGGCCGCGCCCCTGCCTTCGTGGGCCTGGAGGCGGGCGCGCAGGCCGCCGCGCTCCTGGAAGCGCTGAACCGCTCCTCGGGCGAGCCGCGGATCGGCTACGTGGTGGCCATCCGCAACGCCCGCTTCCGCACGCCATGGCTGCCCGCGGGCCGGCCGCTGCCGGTCACCGTGAAGGCCGCCGGCAGCGCGCCGCCGCTCTCGATCTATGAAGTGAGCGTCGGGGAGGTGGTGAGCGGGCTGATCAGCACGTACATCACCCCCACACCTTCCTGAAACAGAACCACTGGTGGGGGCGGTGGGAGATCGCCCACTCGAGCTCGGCGGCGAAGCGCTGGAGAGCGAGGTCGATCTCCGCCTGGCGGCTGCCGTGGCTTCCGATGCGGATCGGCGCGCGCAGCGAGCAGCGGTAGCGCTTGCGGCCCTCCCGGAACACGAAGACCGGCAGGATCGGCACCCCGGCCGCGCGGGCCAGCGCCACCGGACCGATCGGCACCGGGAAGGGCCGGCCGAACAGCGAGATGTCCACGGTGCGGCCGCCGTTGCGCGGCCGGTCCCCCTGGAGAGCCACGATCTCGCCGCGGCGCAGGGCGTCGAGGAGATCCACCCCGAGCTGCGGGTCCTCGGCGAAATGGGTCGTGTAGAGATCGCCGGCGCGGCTGCGGATCAGCTCGGCGATGAACTTCTGCGCGCGGGGATCGGTCTCGGCTTCCCGTACCACGTGCACCTGCCGCGCCTCCTGGAACGAGGGCAGCATCGAGCCCACCTCCCAGGCGCCGATGTGCGCCGTCACCAGGATGAAGCCCTCGCCCGAGGCGTTCAGCTCGCTCCAATGGTCCAGCCCCTCGGCGCCGATCAGGAAGCGGCGCTCCGTGGCCAGCCGCTCATAGCGCTCGGTCAGGCACCAGGCGAAGGTCCAGATCGTCTTGAAGATCCGCACCTGGCGCTCCGCCCAGCCGCAGGGGCCGAGCACGGCCTCCAGGTTCGAGGCGACCGCCGCGCGGATGTTGCGCAGCACGGTCGAGAAGAAGGCCACGAACGGCAGCATCAGGGGGAGCATCAACCAGTAGGGCAGCAACCTCACCCCGAAGCGATGGATGCGGAACCAGAACACCCCGGTTACGTACAGCGGGCCGAGGACCTTCCGGACCCATCCCGTCTCCGGGGCATGGGGAGGGACGGGGGGTGTCTCGCGAGTCGCGGCTACGCTCATGCTTCGTCGGAGCTTCCGTCGGAAACGGTGACCCCATTTTCTCTCATCCGGCGCCTCCGGAGCAAGGCTTCCAGCGCCGGGAGCACCAGGAAGGTCGCGATCAGGCAGGCGGTGACGCCCACCGCCACCAGCGAGCCCGCGTTCTGGAGCCCCGGCACCCGCGACGTGCCGAGGCTGCCGAAGCCGATCCCGGTGGTCAGCGCGATCAGGATCATGGCGAGGCCGGAGCGCTCGACCGTGCCCCGGATGCCCTCGTCGGGCCGCAGCCTCCCCCCGTGAACCGCGTGCACGCCGAGGTCGATTCCCGTGCCGAACAGCACCGGCAGCGTCGAGATCGCCAGCACGTCCACATGCCCGCCGAACGCGCCCCAGAGCCCGAAGCTCCAGATGCAGCCGAGCGCGAGCGGCAGCCCCGAGAGCAGCGAGTCGCCGATCCGGCCGCCGACCGAGACGATCACGACCAGCGCCACCAGCGCGAACGCCACCGCGCTCGAGCGCTTCAGGTCGCCCATCGCGAGACCGCGCAGCTCCGCGCCCACTCGCGGGATCGAGGCGAGCGCGAGGCCCGGGGACGCCTCCTCCAGGTGCCGGGCCAGCGCCGCGGCGGATTCGGAGCCCGCGGCGCCGAGCGGCACCCGCACGTGAACCGCCACCGCGGTTCCTCCGGGACCGGTCCGGATCAGCTCGCGCACCCAGCGCGGCCAGGCGGACGGCGGCGGCCCGCCCGGGTCCTGTCCCCGGCCCAGGGCGCGCATCGCGGAGAGAGCGGGAGCGAACGGCTCGAGCCGGAACCCGGCCGCGACGAGCTCGCGCTCGAAGTCGTCCGCGGCTCGCTGGAGGGGCAGGGACTTCAGCTCCTCCAGCCGGCGCCGCAGGCGCTCCCCCTCGACGAGCCAGTCGGAGGGGGAGGTGATCTCCGCGGCCGGGCCGAGGCGGGCTTCCAGCACCTTCCGCGCCGCGGCCGCGCGGTCCAGCGCCTCTCCGAGATCCTTTCCCTGGGCGACCACGCTGAAGGTGTCGAGCCCCACGGAAAACGTTTCGACGAGGAGCCGCTCGGCCCGCGCCGAGGGGTGGTCCTTCGGTCGCAGGGAGCGCAGGTCGGTGCTCAGCTCCAGCCGGGCCAGCCCCCAGACGGACGCAGCGGTCAGGAGCGCCGAACCCAGGAGGACCAGGACCGGCCGCCGCGCCGCGAATCCGACCGTCCCCCGGAGGAGCGGCTGGCCCCAGCGCCTCCAGAGGAGAGCCTGGCGCTCCGGCCTCACCCTCTTGGGAAAGAGCAGGAGCAAGGCGGCGCCGAGCGTGGCCGGGGTGATCAGGGTGACCAGCACGCCGATCGTCAGCACCTGGCCCAGCTCGCGCAGGGGGCGGAAGTGCGCGAGCACCAGCGCGCCGAGCCCGGCCGCGGTGGTCAGGGCCGAGGAGACGATGCCCGGCCCGGGATCGAGGAAGGTCTCCCGCAGCGCCTCCGCCGGGGAGAGCCCCTGCTGGCGGAGCTCGCGGAAGCGCGCGCCGCCATGGATGCCGTACTCGACCCCCATGCCGATCAGGGCGGCGGCGAAGCCGACGCCCACCACCGTGATGTGCCCCAGCCAGAGCGCGGCGATCGCGGCAGTCCAGACCAGGCCGGCGAGCACGCAGGCCAGGATGACCAGCGGAATGAAGCCGCCGCCGAAGCCGATCAGGAGGAGCGCGGCCACCCCTGCGGCCGAGCCGGTCGCGGTGCGGGTGAGATCGGCCCGCAGGATCGTCTCGTCCTGGGCGGCATAGATCGGCCCTCCGACCGCCACGATGTCGAGAGGCACATCCACCGCCTCCCGCGCCTTGGCATAGGCCCGCTCCAGGTCCGCCAGCAGCGCCCGGCCGCCTTCCGGATCGATCTCGGCCCGCGCCGGAGTGAGGATGACGAGCGTCGCGTCTCCCTTGCGCGACACGAACGCGCCCGTCAGCGGATCGACCGGAAGGGCCGCCGAAGCGGCGCCGATCAGCCCTTCCGAAAGCCCGAGCGGATCGGCGGCGAAGAGCGGCGCGAGCGCCGAGCCGGCCGGGCTGCGCAGCGTCTGCCGCATGAGCGCGACCCGCTCGTGGACGGCCTCGGGCTGCAGACGCTGCGCGATGTCCTCCTCGACGAACAGGGGCATGCGCGGCGCGATCGAGCCGAGGAAGAACCGCTCGTCCTCCTCGGTGATGCCGGAGCGCGCCTCCGCGACCTCGGGGCTCCGGCCCATCTCCTCCGCGAGCACCTCCGCGGCGTCGATCAGGGGGGACGGGTCTTCGAGCGGCTGCTCGGAGCGGACGAGCACGAAAACCTTCTCGAAGCCGCCGAAGGTGCGCAGGAAGAGGCGGTAGTCGTCCGCGCCCGGCGCGCCGTCGGGCAGCAGGGCGGAGAGGTCGGTGTCCACCCGGAAACGGAGAGCGGGAATGACTGCAAGACCGGTGACGGCCAGAACGACCAGGAGCACCAGCCCGGGGCGCCGGATCACGGGCTCGGCGAGGCGGGAAGCCCTCATGGCCGTTCAGGCCGAGGCGCCGGCGTCGACCACCAGGGTCTGGCCGGTGATCGAAGCGGCGCCGTCGGAGAGCAGAAAGAGGACGGCGCCCGCGACCCCCGCGGCGGAGACGCCGCCCGGCAGGCACTCGCCCGCCCGCAGCATCTGGACCGCGGCGTCGGGAAGGCCGGCGGTGAGGTCGGTGGGCACGAACCCCGGCACGACCGCGTTGACCCGCACCCCGCGCTTCCCCACCTCGCGCGCGAGCGACCGGGTGAGGCCCAGGATGCCCGCCTTGGACGCGGCATAGGCCGCCTGGCCCGCCACCCCGTGGAGGGCGGAGAGCGACGAGACGTTCACGATCGCGCCGCGGCGCCGCACCATCATCCCGCGCAGCACCGCGCGGCAGCAGCGGAACAGGCCGCCGAGGTTGACGTCGAGCACCGCATCCCAGTCCTCGTCCGAGGTCAGGGCGAGCAGCGACTCGCGGCGGATGCCCGCGTTGTTGACCAGCCCCTCGACCGGCCCCAGCGCCTCCTCCACCTCGGAGACCAGGTCGTCCGGCCGCGAGCGGTCGCACAGATCGAGATGGAAGGGGCGGGCGCGCCCGCCGGAGGCCTCCTCGATGGCGCCGGCCTCCTCCTCGGAGGAGCTCCAGGTGAAGGCGACGGGGTTGGATGTCCCGGCCACGAGCGCCTCGACCACGGCGCGGCCGATGCCGCGGCTGCCGCCGGTTACGAGGACCGTGCCCACTTGAGCATCTCCAGCCGGGCGCGGGTCACGGCGCCGGCGATCCGGAAGCTGTCGAGGAGCGGCCGGTAGTGGCTGGTGGTGCGGCCGTCGGCGAAGCCGAGCCGGACCGGCACCGTGACCACCTTGAAGCCGCGGCGGGCCGCCCGCACCACGACCGCGCTCTCGGCCTCGAAGCGCGCCTCGGGAAACCCGACCGTGTCGATCAGCCGCCGCGAGTAGATGCGGAAGCCGGTCTGGATGTCGGTCAGGCACTGCCCCGCGGCAAAGGAGATCGCCTTGGAGGAGAGGCGGTTGCTCAGCCGGCGCACCGTGCTCATGTCGCCAAAGAGATGATCGCGGATGCCCAGCACGAGGTCTCCTTCCACCTGCGCCGCCAGCAGCTTGGGGATCTCCTCGGGCAGGTGCTGGCCGTCGGCGTCGAGCGTGAGCACGGCGTCGAAGCCGCGGCCGAAGAGGTCGCGGAACGCGGTCGCAAGGGCCGCGCCCTTGCCCAGGTTGGCAGGATGGGAGACCACCCGCGCGCCGGCGCGGCGGGCCTCCTCGGCCGTGCCGTCGGTCGAGCCGTCATCGACCACCAGGACCTCGCTCACATGCTCCAGGGTGCCGCGCACCACGGCTCCGATGGAGGGAGCCGCCTGGTAGGCGGGGATCACAGCGGCGATCCGCGTCATGGAGCCTCCAGGACCAGCCAGGACGCGGCACCGCCGGCGGCCACGCTGGTGACGAGGATGGTGGACGGCGGCGCCAGGGGAGAGCCGTCGTGCGGCACGACGCCCAGCTCGGGATCGGGCTCCTCGAACCCGGCGGTGGGGCCGAACGGCGCTCCGGCGGCAGCCAGCACCGCGGCGCCCAGGAACCCGCCACCGTACTCGCCGGTCACCGACTTGGGCGCGAGCACCGGCGGGAGCGGCAGATCCCCCCAGGCTTCCTTGAGGAGGAGAGCCTCCACCCGGTCGCCGGAGCGCGAGCCCGAGGCGCCGGTCACGATCCGGTCGATGCTCTCCAGGGGGATGCCGGCGCGATCGAGCGTCCGGCGCAGGGAGCGGGCCAGGCCGGCGGACCCGGTCCCCCAGCCGACCGCCGGGGCCGTGGGATCGAAGGCGCTCCCCCAGGCCGCGACCCGGGCGAGAGGAGAAGCCGTTCTCTCCCCGCTCTCCAGGAGCAGCATCGTCGCGCCCTCGGCGGCGACAAAGCCAGCTCGGCGGAGGTCGAAGGGGCGCGCGACTTCCGTTCCATCCGGACCGCTGTTGCGCGCCAGGGCGCCGAAGCGGTCGAGGAGGGAGTGGAGCAGCGGCGTCATCTCGTCCAGGGTACCGGCGAGGGCGCGCGGCACCCGGCCGGCGGCCACGTCCGCCGCGGCCTGCCCCACGGCCAGGAGCGCTCCGGCCTCCCGCTGGCAGATCGTGACGCTCGGTCCCCTCGCCTTGGAGGCGATGGCGATCTGGGCCGCGGGCGCGTTGGCCACGCTCTCCATGAAGAGGATCGGCGAGGCCGACTCCGGCCCCTCCAGGAGGATCTGCCGGAGCAGCCCCTCGGAGTAGGAGGACGGACCGAACGCGGTGGAGATCACGACGCCGGTGCGCTCGTCGGGCAGCCCCTCGCCCAGGCCGGCGCAACGGAACGCCATGCGGGCCGCAGCCAGCGCGAACCGCGAGGGCGGGCTCATGCGCCGCGCCTCGCCGGGCGGGACCCACTCGCGCAGCAGCGCGGGGTCCAGGAGGAGCGCCTTGCGCGGCGCCTGGGCGAGGTGGTACCCGGCCGAGCGGTCGACCTCGGAGGGCGCGGGCAGCTCGGACGCGGCCAGGACCCTGCGCAGGCTCTCCGCCCCGGAGCCGTAGGCGCCGACGGTGCCCAGGCCGGTGATGAAGATCTCCGTCAAGAGTTGGTCCAGCGCGAAAAGACGAGGGCGGCGTTGGAGCCGCCGAACGCCAGGCTGGTGGAGACCGCGGCCCGCACGCCGGGCAGCGGCAACGGCCGGTCCAGCACCAGCGAGACCGGCAGCTCGGGATCGACTTCGGCGCATCCAGGCACCGGATGCAGCTCGCCATGGCGCAGGCAGAGCACGGTCGCCACCGCCTCGATGGCGCCGGACGAGCCCAGCAGGTGGCCGAGCAGCGCCTTGGTGGCGGTCAGCGGCAGCTCGCCCGCGCGCTCGCCGAAGACCCGCTGCAACGCGCGCCACTCGGCCGCGTCGTTGAGCGGGGTACCGGTGCCATGGGCGTTGACGAACCCTACTTCCGAGGCCGGCATCCCGGCGTCGCGCAGGGCCGCCTCGATGGCCGCGGCGGCGCCGGCGCCGCTCGGGTCGGGCGCGGTCATGTGGTGGGCGTCGCAGGCCGAGCCCGCGCCGGAGAATTCCGCGAGCGGCTCCGCGCCCCGGGCGAGCACCCGCTCCAGCGGCTCCAGGACCAGCACGGCCGAGCCCTCGCCGAAGGACATCCCCTCGCGGCCGGCGCGGAACGGCCGGCAGGGTCCCTCGTCCACGGAGCGCAGCGCATTGAAGCCGGCGTAGGTGAGCTGGCAGAGCGAGTCCGAGCCGCCGGAGACCGCCACCTCCACCTCACCCGAGCGCACCGCGTCGAGAGCCGCGCCCAGCGCCAATGCGCCCGACGAGCAGGCGGAAGACACGGTGCTCACCGGACCGCTCACGCCGAACCAGCGGGCCACCGCGTCGCCCGGCGCGTTGACCTGCTGCGCGGCCAGGTCGCGCAGCCTGGCGTTGCGCCACCGGCCGCGCAGGAACTCGCTGAAGTAGCGCTCGCTCTCGAACATCCCGCCCGTGCTGCTGCCGAACCAGACGCCGGCGTCCTCCAGCGGCGCAGCGGTATCTCCTGAAAGGCCGGCCATGGCGAGGGCCTCGGCCGCGGCGAACACAGCGAAGCGGTCGGCGAGGCTGAGGCGCTGGCAGCGGGGGTCGGAGGAGAGAGAGGTATCGGCGATCTCGGCGGCCAGATGGGTGCGATGGGCCGAGTGGTCAAAGCGCTGGAAGGGCCGGATGGCAGTGCGGCCGGCGCGCAGCCCCTCCCAGAGGGGGCCGATCCCCCAACCCAGACCGCTGACGGCGCCGATGCCGCTGACGGCAACGCGCCGGCTCACAGCCTTGTGATTCATTCTGTGGGCAAGTCTTTCGCGGCTAGGTCCGCGCCTCGATGAACTCCGAAAGGCTCGAGACCGAGGAGAAGACCTCGCGCCCGAGCTCCTGGCTCCTGATCTTGATCCCGAACTCCTTCTCGAGCGCCACGACCAGCTCGAGGGCATCCACGGAATCGAGCCCGAGGCCCTCTCCGAAGAGAGGCGCTTCGTCCTCGATCATCTCGGGCTTCATCCCCTCGAGGTGGAGGCTCTCGACGATCAGGCGCTTGATCCTGTTCGGGACCGCGGGTGCTTCAGACATATGTATATCTTCTCTTCCAGGGCTCTGCCTGCCGGGTCGGCAATGCTAGCGTATCATCCCCTTCCGCCTCAACATACGATGGCGCAGACCGATTCCAGAGCAGGCATGACGCAAGACCCCATCCTCGGCTCCTTCGAGAGCCTCGTCCGGCGCGATCCGCTCGCGCCCATGGTGATCTCGCCTGAGCGCCGCGCCACGGTCGCGGACGTGGATGCCCTGGCCCGTGCCGCGGGCTCTTCTCTCGCGGATCTCCCTCCCGGCGCGGTCGTGGGCCTGGCGGCGCCGAACGGGCCGGGGATGCTCGCCTCCCTCCTCGCCCTGCGCCGGGCCGGCCTCGCCGCGCTGCTCCTCGACTCCCAGACGCCGGAGACCGAGGCGCTGCGCACCATCCAGGCCCTGGGGGCCTCGGCGCTGCTCCGCTGTTGCGCGGGCTGGCCCCGGGGTCCCGAGGACTGGACCCTGGTCCCCACGGGAATCGAGGGTTGTCCGCTGCCTGGGATCGCCGTGGTCAAGCTCACCTCCGGCTCGACCGGCGCGCCGCGGGGGATCGCCACCCCGGCCGAGGCCCTGGTGGCCGACGACGACGCCCTGGCCAGAACCATGGGCATCCGGCCCGACGACCGGCTCCTCGCCACGATCCCGATGTCGCACTCCTACGGCCTGTCGAGCCTGGCGATGCCGGCGCTGATGCGCGGCAACCTGCTGATCCTGCCGGACGAGGCGCGCATCTTCGATCCCCTGGCGGCCGCGGCGCAGACCGGCGCCACGGTCTTCCCCACCGTGCCGGCCGTGCTCGACGCGCTGCTGCGGCTCGCCGAGCCGCCGGCCTGGCCCGCGTCGCTGCGGCTGGTGCTGACCGCGGGCGCGCCGCTCTCCCCGGCCACCGCTCGCCGCTTCCGGGAGACGTTCGGCCTGCCGATCCACGTGTTCTACGGCGCCAGCGAGTGCGGCGGGATCTGTTACGACCGCGAAGGCACGGCCGGCGAGCGGGGCACGGTCGGCACCCCGGTTGAGGGAGTGCGCGTGGTCCTGGAAGAGAGCGTCATCACCGTCCAATCGCCCGCGGTGGCGGCCGGCTACATCCCCAACGGAGACGAGCGGCTCGGCAGCGGCCGGTTCGTGGCCGGGGACATGGCGGTCTGGCAGAACGGCGAGCTCGCCCTCTGCGGCCGCAAGGACGACCTGGTCAACATCAAGGGCAAGAAGGTGAACCCGCGGGAGGTGGAGGCGGTCCTCGCGCAGCTCCCCGGGGTCAAGGAGGCCGCGGTGCTCGGGATATCCCTGCCCGATGGCTCAGGCGAGGTGCTGCGCGCCGTGGTCGCCTGCCCCGCCGGCAGCCTGACGGCCGCGGAGGTGGTGGCCTGGTGCCGGCCGCGGCTGTCGCCCCACAAGGTGCCGCGCAGCGTCGTGCTGGTGCCGGAGCTCCCCCGCACCCCGCGCGGCAAGCTCGACCGCCGCGCGCTGACGGAGATCCGGGGGGACGTCTGAAGACCTACCGTCCGACCCCGTTCCTGATCGGCGCCGCCGCCCTGCACGCCGCCGGAGCCGTGGCCCTCGCCGCGTCCCCCCGCCACTGGCCGGCGGTCGCGGGAACTTTGGTCGCGAGCCACGTCGTTCTCGCCGGGGTCAGCCTCTGGCCGCGGAGCCGCCTGCTCGGACCGAACCGGAGCCGTCTCCCCGGCTCCGCGGCCGGCCGCGGCGAGGTGGCCCTCACCTTCGATGACGGCCCCGATCCCGAGGTCACGCCCCGGGTGCTCGACCTCCTGGACCGGGCCGGTGCGCGGGCCAGCTTCTTCTGCATCGGCCGACGGGTGGAAGCCCGGCCGGACCTCGCGGCCGAGATCGTTCGCCGCGGCCACCGGATCGAGAACCACACCTGGTCGCACCCCAACCTGTTCGCCTGCTACCTGCCCGCGGCCCAGCGCCGGGAGATGCTGCGCGCCCAAGAGGCGATCGAGACGGCGGCCGGCCGCGCACCGGAGCTGTTCCGCCCGCCCGCCGGCTTCCGCAATCCTCTTACGGAACGCGAGCTCAGCCGCGCCGGCCTCACTCTCGCCTCCTGGACCCGGCGCGGCTACGACATCTTCGAGCGCGAGCCCCGGAAGATCCTCCGCCGCCTCCTCGCCGGCCTCTCCGCGGGAGACGTCCTCCTCCTCCACGACGGCTCCGCGGTGACCGGAGGGGGGAATCCAGTGGTCCTGGAGGTCCTCCCGCGGTTGCTCGACGAGCTCGCGGCGCGGGATCTCCGAGCGGTGCCTCTGTGAACCGCCGCCTGCGGGAGCTGCTCTACCGGCTGCGCACCGAGGCGGACACGCCGGGGCGCCAGGCGGGGGCGGTCGGGCTGGGCGTGTTCATCGGCTGCTCGCCGTTCTACGGCTTCCACCTGGCGCTCAGCGTGATCCTTGCCCGGCTGCTGCGGCTCAACCGCGGCCTCACCTACCTGGCCGCGCACATCAGCCTGCCCGGGCTCTGGCCGCTCCTGGTCTTCGGGGAGATCCAGGTCGGCCGCTGGCTTCGCGGGGGAGGCCCGCTGCCGATCCGTCCCGCGGAGCTGCGCCACCTCGATCCCTGGCAGTTCGGGGTGGACCTGCTGGTGGGCAGCCTGATCGTCGGCGTCGCGCTGGCGGTCCCCCTGGCCCTGCTCACCTGGCGCACGGCGCTCGCCCGGCGCAAGGCGCCCGCGATCCACGACCTGATCGAGGAGACCGCGTACCGCTACCTGGAGAGCGGCATGTTCCACTGGGAGTTCGCCCGCGGCAAGCTGCGCCGCGATCCGGTCTACCTCCGCATCCTGCAGCGCGGGCTGCTGCCCGACAGGGAGGGCCGGCTTCTCGACCTGGGCTGCGGCCGGGGCATCCTGCTGGCGCTCCTGGTCACGGCGCGGGAGCGGCTCGCCCGCGGGCTCTATCCCGAGGGCTGGCCGCCGCCGTCCCGCCTGGAGCTGGTGGGGATCGAGACCAGCCTCAAGGCCGCCACCGCCGCCCGGAGCGCGCTCGGAGCCGAAGCCGACATCCGGGTGGCCAGCCTCCTGGACGCTCCGCTCCCTCCCGCCCGCGCCGCGCTCCTCCTCGACGTCCTGCACTACCTCCCGGCCCCGGCCCAGGAGGAGCTGCTCGGCCGCGTGGCCACGGCCCTGGAGCCCGGAGGGCTCCTCCTCATCCGCGACGCCGACGCCGACGGAGGTTGGCGGTTCACGGCCACCCGCATCCAGGAGCGCGCCTGCGCCCTCGCCCGCCGTCACTGGAGGCAGCGGTTCCACTACCGCAGTGCCATGGAATGGCAGCGGCTGCTCGAATCCACGGGCTTCGAAGTGGACCTTTCGCCCATGGCGGAGGGCACCCCGTACGCCAACGTCCTCCTCGCCGCCCGACGAATTTGAAGATCGTTG
>Ga0268265_10000136_pt1 | contig 93413 bp, 86 predicted proteins | sample KBSSwiS52_FD_190355 | JGI IMG/M metagenome (GOLD analysis project Ga0268265, IMG submission 190355) | Switchgrass rhizosphere microbial communities from Kellogg Biological Station, Michigan, USA - KBS Switchgrass S5-2 (SPAdes) (version 2) | ecosystem: Host-associated > Plants > Roots >... | reverse complement strand
GCCGGTTTCGCTGATGCCGGAGATGAATCCGACGGTGTTCTTGACCGGCCACGCGACGCTGCTGTTGAAGCTCGCGCCGCCGAGGCTGCCGAGATCGCGCTGATGTCCCCACGCCCAGACGCTCGCGTGGCGCACGAGATTGCCGGCCGGTTTCGAATAGCCGGCGACGACGCCGAGATCGTTGATGCTGTTGGCGCGGCTGTTGCTGCCGCCGAGCGAGGAAAGGATCGTGATCCGGTAGTGCAGCGTTCCGCGATGCTGCGGCGCCTGCGCGGCGGGTGCGGCTTGTGCGAGTCCTGCGGCGCAGGCGGCGGCGAGGAGGGCGCGCGAGATCTTCGTCATGAGGTTCTCCCGATGGCTGTGAGGATTGCCGATGAGGCGCCACGAGCTTGGAGAGACACGCTTCGTGCCGGGAGCGCCGGTTCTGCGACGTTTGCTGGTCCGGTTCCGTCTGGAGCTGCATGCGCCGATGGGACCTGGCCGTTGCACTCGACCCCAGCCGCGAGCAGCCGCTCTTTCTGCAGCTCGCGAGCGCGATCGCGGACGACATTCGCTGCGGACGTTTGAAACCCGGCGAACCGTTGCCGGGCACGCGCGAGCTCGCGGACCATCTCGCCGTCAACCGCAACACGATCGTCGCCGGTTACGACGAGCTCGCGGCCGAAGGCCTCGTATCGACGCGCGTCGGCGGCGGCACGTTCGTCGTGGCGCCGGCGCCTCGCCTTGCCGCGCCCGCTGCCAAACCCGATGAGACGCCGACGTTCGACGTCGCGCCTCCGTTGCCGCGCACGCTCGAAACCAAACCGCTCGCGCCGGGCGCGCTGATGCTGTCGAGCGGCATGCCGGACGTCCGGCTCTTTCCCGCTCGCGCGCTCGCGCGAGCGTTCCGGCGCGCGATCGAGCATCGCGGCCGCGCGTTGCTCACGTATGCGCAAGCCTGCGGCCACGAGCGCCTGCGCGCCGAGCTCGCCGCGATGCTGTCGCGCACGCGCGGCCTGCCGGTGACGAGCGAGAACCTGATGGTGACGCGCAGCATCGAGCAGGCGATCGATCTCGTCGCGCGCACCTTGCTCGCGCCGGGCGACGTCGTCGCGGTCGAAGCGTTCGGCTATCCGCCGGCGTGGAACGTGCTGAAGCTCGCCGGCGCCCGCCTCGTGCCGGTGCCGCTCGACGATGACGGGCTCGACGTCGATGCGCTGGAGAGTCTCATCGCGCGCGAACGCATTCGCGCGGTGTTCCTGACGCCGCATCATCAGTTCCCGACGACGAGCGTGATGTCGCCGCAGCGGCGCGCGCGTCTCGCTCGCCTCGCGATCGAACATCGCTTCGCGATCATCGAGGACGACTACGATCACGAATTCCATTACGCCGGCAAACCCGTGCTGCCGATCGCGTCCGGCGCCGCGTGCGCCAACGTCGTTTATGTCGGCACGTTGTCGAACTTGCTCGCGCCGGGCATCAGCACGGGTTTCGTCGTCGCGCCGCCCGCGGTGTTCGCGCGGCTGGCGAGCTTGCGCGCTGCGAGCGATGCGCGCGGCGACGCGGCGATGGAATGCGCGATCGCCGAGCTGTTCGAGGACGGCGAGCTCCTGCGCCATATGCGCAGGATGCGGCGCACCTACGAATCGCGGCGCGACGCGCTCGCCGACGCATTGACGCATCGGCTCGGCGGCGCGCTCGAGTTCCGCGTTCCCGCCGGCGGCATGGCCTTGTGGGCGCGGGCGGACGATGCGATCGATGTCGCCGCGTGGTCGGCGGCCGGCGAGCGCGAAGGCGTGCGCTTCGTCTGTGCGCAGTCTTACGATTTCGAGCAACGCGATCAGCGCTTCCTCCGCCTCGGATTCAGCTATCACGACGCGGCTGAGCTCGATGAGGCCGTGCGGCGCATGGCCAAGTCGCTCGCCTCGCTCAAAGCCTCGCGCCCGATGCGCGCGAGCGCCGCGCCTTCGGGTTCCGCCCGGGCCGCCTGAAGCCCCCGATCGCGCACTTGCGCGCGAAATGCGCAAACGTGGTGAAATACAGGTGTAGCGGGACACCCGTCGCCGCACGTATCGGATTCACAGCCGCTGTCGATGTTGGATTCGTCGCAACGCTTCGCCCTCCTGCGCACGCGCTACACGCAGTCGCTTGCGTCCAAGCACGTTGCGCTCGAGGAAGCCTGGCGCGCGTTCGATACCGCCGCGGACGAGGCGACCGCACGCGAGCTGCAGGTACTGGTGCATCGACTCGCCGGATCGGCTCCGGCCTATGGTTACGGCCCGCTCGGGATGCTGGCGAGCGCGATCGACGGCGAATTCACCGAGTGGGAAAACGCGACCGACGCCTCGCGCGATAGCGCCCGCGCGGTCGCGGACCGGCTCGCCGAGCCGATGCAGGTGCTGCTGGATCGTCTCGCCGCGTTTGCCGCCGAAGCCGCGGCACAGTCCTCGTAGAACGGGTCGGAACGCCCGCGGACGGCCGGTTTCGGCCGAGCCGTTATACTTGCGCACCGCAAAATTCCCCGGATCGCGATGCCGACTCCTGCTCGTCTTTCACTGATCGGCGCACCGACCGATATCGGCGCCGGCCACCGCGGCGCCTCGATGGGCCCGGAAGCGCTGCGCGTCGCCGGCATCGCCGAAGCACTCGCGTCGCGCGGCTTCGATGTTGCCGATCGCGGCAATCTCGCCGGCCCGGTCAATCCGTGGCAGCCGCCGAAAGACGGGTACCGACATTTGCCCGAAGTCGTCCAGTGGACGCGCTCGGTGATGGATTCCGTGCACGCCGAGCTCATGGGCGGCCGGCTGCCGATTCTCCTCGGCGGCGATCACTGTCTTGCGATCGGATCGATCACCGCGGTCGCGCGCCACTGCCGCGAGCGCGGCCGCAAGCTGCGCATCCTCTGGCTCGACGCGCACGCGGACTTCAACACGAACACGCTGACGCCCTCGGGCAACATCCACGGCATGCCGGTCGCGTGTTTGTGCGGTAACGGTCCGCGCGAGCTGGTCGAGCTCGGCGGCTCGTCGCCGGCGATCTCGGCCGCGAGCATCAGCCAGATCGGCATACGCTCGGTCGACGCCGGCGAGAAGAAACTCGTGCATGACACCGGCCTCGACATCTACGACATGCGCTACATCGACGAGATGGGCATGAAGCGCGTCATGGAAGAAGCGCTCGGCGGCATCGACGAAGACACGCACCTGCACGTCAGCTTCGACGTCGATTTCCTCGACCCCGGCATCGCGCCCGGCGTCGGCACGACCGTGCCCGGCGGACCGAACTATCGCGAAGCGCAGCTGTGCATGGAAATGATCGCCGACACCGGCCGCCTCGGTTCGGTCGACATCGTCGAGCTCAATCCCGCGTTCGACGAGCACAACAAGACGGCGATTCTCGCGGTCGATCTCATCGAAAGTTTGTTCGGCAAATCGACGCTGATGCGCGACTGATCGCTTTGCCCCCTCTCCCGCAAGCGGGAGAGGCGAGATCAATCGAACCCGTCGCTGAAAATCAGATCGCCGCCACCGAACGCGAGGCAGCTGGGCGTGTTCTGGTTGATCAGCGCGCTCAACGTGGTGATTTGAGTCGGATGGAACTGCAGCACGTTCTGTCCGCAATCCGCGCTGTTCGGGCCGCTGGTGTTGCAATAGCTCATCAGCGTGCCGAGCGGATGTCCCGGTCCGGATGTCGGACACGACACCGCGCCCGAATAGCAGCCGCTGCCGGCTTCGCCGTTGTAGCACTGATCGATCGTGTTCGTTCCGGTGGGCGCGCCGCCGGTGGTGATGTTCGTGCAATGCGTGTGATACGCGCCGAAATTGTGGCCGAGCTCGTGGCCGACGATGCGCGCCGACAGGCTGACGTCGACCCCGGGGTTGGTGAAGATCTGATTGACGCTGTAGCTGCCGCCTTGCGATTGCGTCTCGCAGTAGGCGTTGATCCAGGCGATGCCCGAGGCGAAGTTGCCGCTGCTCGATTTCCCGGACAACAGCATCGCGAAACTGCGCGCGATCGCGGCGTAATGCGTTTGCCAGTACGTTCCGAACTCGGTGAGATCCGCCTGATTCGCCGGCGTGCCGGTCTGCGTATACGGATCGGTCGTCGTACGCAGCATCGTCGTTCCCTGCTGCAGCACGACGTTGAGATCGCGCTGGTACATGACGTTCATCGTCGTGAAGAGATCGACGATCCAGTCGGCGGCGTCGGTCGTATTGTTGCTGAAGCGCTCGGACATGAATTCGTTGTCGGTGTCGACCGCGACGACGGCGCTGCGCAAGGTTCCTTCTGGTGCGTGCGACGCAAGCGCAAGCGCAAGGTCGCTCGGATCGGGACGTCCGCTCGGCAACGCGTCGTCGGTACCGATGATTTGCGGCACGACCCCGGCGGGATAGGTCGCCTCGATCGGAATCGAGCGCAGGTTCATGCCGCGCGTATTTTTCTCGGCGCGAACGACGAAGGTGCCGGCGGACGTCGTGCCGACACCCGACAATGCGCCCTTCGCGGGATCGAAGCCGAGACTGACACGCATGTCGCCCGATGCCGTCGTGCCGATCAGCTCGATGCGCCGGCTGCGCGGGATTTCGTGCTCGCCGGTTTCGTCGACGACGACGACGCGCGCGCCGGGTGCATAGATCTCGATGCGACGGAACGTGACTTGCGCGGCGCCGCCGAACGCATCCGGAAATCGATCGACGACGATCGTGTCGCCGGATTTGAGCGCGGCGAAACGATCGAGCTGTGCGCGATCGAGCTTCAGCTGGGACGGCGCGGCGGTCGCATTCGCGGCGATCGCGAGGAGAACGAGCAGTGCAATTCTTTTCATGACCAGGCGCTCCGGAATCGGCCAAACCCTTGCAGAAACCGATTCCCGAGTCTATCGACTCGGCGTGAAACTCCGATCAAGCGCGCGCCGCATCGCGGAATATGACCCAACGCCGCGCGCTGACGAATGCGGTGTCGCCGACGCGGATCGGCGCTGCGTCGAAGCGCCCGCGTTCGTAGATCGCGACCAGCGGCACGGCGAGCGCGGGATGGCTCGCTTCGATGCGCACCGTCGCACCGAGATCGCGGATCGATTCGATGTGCGCGACGCCGCTGCCGGCACCGGTGACGGGTTGCAGGTCGAGATCGTGCGGACGCACGAACGCGATCGCGCCGGCGTCGTGCGCATCGCTCCAGCGCGCGTGCAGCGCGGGAGGAAGCTCGTTGACTTCGCCTAAGAACCGGCACACGAACGGGCTCGCGGGTTCGGTGTAGAGCGTCTGCGAATCGGCGAGCTGCTCGATGCGGCCCTGATTCATGACGGCGATGCGGTCGGCGAGCTCGAACGCTTCTTCCTGGTCGTGCGTGACGAACACGCTGGTGACGTGGATGCGATCGTGCAACCCGCGCAGCCAACGACGGAGATCGCCGCGCACGCGCGCATCGAGCGCGCCGAACGGCTCGTCGAGCAACAGGATCTCGGGTTCCACCGCAAGCGCGCGCGCCAGTGCGACCCTCTGGCGCTGCCCGCCGGAGAGCTGCGCTGGATAACGCTGCGCGAGATCGCCGAGCTGCACCAGATCGAGCAGCTCGACGACGCGCCGATTGAGCTCCGCGCGGCGCGGACGCAAACGCCAGCTGCGCACGCGAAGACCGAACGCGACGTTCTCGAACACCGTCAGGTGATTGAACAGCGCGTAATGCTGGAACACGAAACCGACATGGCGCTTGCGCGCGCTGACTCTCGTCAGGTCGCGGCCTTCGAAGCGCACCGTGCCCTGGTCCGGGAATTCCAGGCCGGCGATCACGCGCAGCAAGGTCGTCTTGCCGCAACCGGAAGGACCGAGCAAAGCGAGCAGCTCACCCGAATGAATCGTGAGATCGATGCCCGCGAGCGCGATGGCGTCGCTGTAGCGATAGTGTATTCCGGAAAGCTCGATGCTCATGCGGCGACGTCGTGCTCGGGCGCGGCGCGGCGCATGCGCAGGCCGACGAGCTGCTTGACCACCAGTGTCGCGAGCGCGAGCAGGGCGAGCAGCGAGGCGACCGCGAACGCGGCGGTGCGGTTGTATTCGTTGTAGAGGATTTCCACGTGCAGCGGCATCGTATTGGTCTGACCGCGAATATGCCCGGATACGACCGAGACCGCACCGAATTCGCCGATCGCGCGTGCGTTGCAGAGGATCACGCCGTAGACCAGGCCCCAGCCGATCTTTGGCAGGGTCACGCGCCAGAACATCGAGAAACCCGAAGCGCCGAGGGTCAGCGCCGCCTGCTCCTGCTCGCTGCCTTGCGCCTGCATCAGCGGAATCAATTCGCGCGCGACGAACGGGAACGTCACGAACGTCGTCGCCAGCACGATGCCGGGCACGGCGAAGATGATCTTGATGTCGTGCGCCGCGAGCCAGGGTCCAAGCCAGCCTTGCGCGCCGAACAGCAGCACGTAGATCAATCCTGCGATGACGGGCGAGACCGCGAACGGAAGATCGATGAGGCTCACCAGAAGATTCTTGCCGCGGAACGTGAAGCGCGTGATCAGCCAAGCGGCAGCGATGCCGAAGATCGTGTTCGCGGGCACCGAGATCGCGGCGGTGATCAAAGTCAGCCGGATCGCCGCGCGCGCGTCGGCATCGACGAGGCTCGCCAGATAGACGTCGAGCCCTTTCTCGAACGCATAGCTGAATACCGCGATCAGCGGCAGCACGAGGAAGAGCCCGACGAAAACGAGCGCAACGCTGAGCAGGATCGCGCGCATCCACGCGGGATCGCGCATCGCGGTCGAAGGTTTGCGCACCGAGATCATCGCGCCTCCGCCGAGCGTCGCTTGACGGTCCAGAGTTGCAGCAGGTTGATCGCGAACAAGGCCACGAACGAGGCGAACAGCAGCACGACCGCGATCGCCGTCGCGCCGGCGTAATCGAAGCCGTCGAGCTTGGCGACGATGAGAAGCGGCGCGATCTCCGAAACCATCGGCATGTTGCCGGCGATGAAGATCACCGAGCCGTATTCGCCGACCGCGCGCGCGAACGCCAGCGCAAAACCGGTGAGGATCGCCGGCCACAGCGTCGGCAGGATCACGCGCCAGAGCGTCGTCAGGCGTCCGGCGCCGAGCGTCGCCGCGGCTTCCTCGATGTCGGGCTCGAGCTGCTCCAGCACCGGCTGCACGCTGCGCACGAGAAACGGCAGGCTGACGAATGTCAGCGCGATCGTGATGCCCGCGGGCGTGTACGCGATCTTGTAGCCGTAGGCCTCGATCCAGCGGCCGAGCCAGCCGCGCGAGGCATACAGCGCGGTCAGCGTGATGCCGGCGACCGCCGTCGGCAGCGCGAACGGAAGATCAACCAGCGCATCGATCAGCTTGCGACCGGGAAAGCGATAGCGGACCAGAACCCAGGCGAGCAGCGGACCCAGCACGAGATTGATCGCGCCGGCGATCGCCGAGCAGCCGAACGTGACGCGATACGAGGCCAGCGCGCGCGGCGCGGTCACGGTCTTCCAGAATTCGGCCGGCCCGATCGTCGCCGATTTCAGCGCCAGCGCAGCCAGCGGAATCAGCACGATCAACGCGAGATACGCCAGGCAAAGCCCGAGCGTCAGGCCGAAGCCGGGCAGCGCATGTCGGCGCCGTCGGCGCATGGAGTCTCCTTTGTGGCATGGGCCGCCTATTTGCCGGGCACGTAGATCTGGTCGAACGTGCCGCCGTCGGCGAAATGGGTCGTCTGTGCCTTCTGCCAGCCGCCGAACGTGTCGTCAACCGTGAACAGCGGCAGCTTGGGGAATTTGGACGCGTATTTGGCCGCAACCGCCTGATCGCGCGGCCGGTAGCCGTCCTTCGCCGCGATCTCCTGGCCTTGCGGCGAATAGAGATAGCGAAGATACGCTTCGGCGACCTTGCGCGTGCCGCGCTTGTCGACGACCTTGTCGACGACCGACACCGGCGGTTCGGCGAGGATGCTGACCGAAGGCAGCACGATTTCGAACTGATCCTTGCCGCCGCCTTCGCCGAGCGCGAGCAGCGCTTCGTTTTCCCACGCCAGCAGCACGTCGCCCTGACCGCGTTCGACGAACGTCGTGGTCGCGCCGCGCGCGCCGGAATCGAGCACGGGCACGTTCTTGAAGAGCTTGCTCACGAAATCCTTCGCGGCTGCGTCGCCGCCGTATTTCTTCGCGGCGTAACCCCAGGCCGCGAGATAGTTCCAGCGTGCGCCGCCGCTGGTCTTCGGATTCGGCGTGATGACCGCGGTGCCGGGCTTGACCAGATCGTCCCAGTCCTTGATGGCTTTCGGATTGCCCTTGCGCACCAGAAACACGATCGTCGAGGTGTACGGCGCGCTGTTGTCGGGCAGGCGCTTTTGCCAGTCGGCGGGAACCAGGCCGCCGTGCTGGTTCAGCGCATCGATGTCGTAAGCGAGCGCGAGCGTGACGACATCGGCTTCGAGCCCGTCGATGACGCCGCGGCTCTGCTTGCCCGAGCCGCCGTGCGACTGGTTGATCGTGACGGTCTCGCCGGTCTGCTTCTTCCAGTCGGCGGCGAATGCGGCGTTGAAATCCTTGTAGAGCTCACGTGTCGGATCGTAGGAGACGTTGAGCAGCGTCGTATCGGCGTGCGCCGTGGCCGCGGCGAGCGCCAGGATCAAAGACGCAAAAAACAATCGGCTGCGCATGACCGTATCCCCTTGGATGTCGTGGAGGACGAGTCTGGCAGCGAAAAGGTTAGGGATGCGTTACTCGCAATATGGCGCGTCGGCATGTCGACATGCGAGCCCTCTCTCCCGCGAGCGCGAGAGGCGACATCTCACATTACGGAGCTATTCCCCCTCCCTCACCCGCGCCTTTCAGCGCGACCTCTCCCGCAAGCGGGAGAGGCGACCTCAAACTTTGCCGTTCAACGAGTCGGAGGATCGGGCACGAACCCGTTCGGGAACGGCTGCGGATCCTGGCGCGCGATCGGCCGCTCGATGATGCCCTGCGCGACGAGGTTCCTGTAGCTGTCGTAGAAGATCGATACCTGCTCGGCCGGACGACGCGTGGCGCGGTCGAACGTGGTCGTGTCGACGTGCGAATACTCGCGTGCGCCGTGGCCGGTGCCGAGACGTTCTTCGGATTTCGCCTTCGCGAGCTCGCGATTCGACGTCTGCGCATCCAGCGAGGGTTGCGCAGCGCCTGCCGCCGCTGGCGCCCGCGCGCGCTTATCGGCCTCGGCGGGCATCGACTCCGGAAGTGGCGGCGCCGGTGCCGGCTCCGACTCCGATTGACGAGCGATCTCGTCGCGACGACGCCAGAACGGCACGCGTTCCTCGTACACCGCGACGCCGATCACGCCGACGTTCGCCGGCCGGCCGGTGCGCGCGGCGTAGCTGTCCGGCAGCGCCGTGAAATTGAATTGCGCGATCTCATCGTCGCTCTTGCGCCAGCCGGCGATCTCGGCCGATTCCCATGGTCCGAGCACGTAGCCGGACTGATCGGGACTCGCCGTCTGTCCGGTGATCGCGTTGACGCCGTCGACGCTCAGCACCGTCATCACGCGACCGCCGGTGCGGTTGATCATGCGCACCGAATAGCGATGGCCCGGCGTGCCGGCGACGTAAACCTTGCCGTGATCGGAATAGGTCCTCAACACCTGGCCGGTGTCGCGGTCGACGACGGCGAGATCGAGGAGGCTGCCCGCGTGCGCGGTCGCGCTGGCGGTCAGGGCCAAAAGGGCAGCACAAAGCAGGGCACGCATGGTCTTTCCTCCGGGTTGGTGATTCGTGCAACGGGCCGCAGGAACGGGCGGGGTTAAGCCCGGCGGCGGCATCCCGTACACTGGTGCGCCCCGCCATCAAGCGCTCTTCGCAATGACCCAGAAACGCCGGGTTCTGACCGGCATCACCACCAGCGGCACGCCGCATCTCGGCAACTACGTCGGCGCGATCCGTCCGGCGATCGCGGCGAGCCTGCGCGCCGACGTCGAATCGTTCTTCTTTCTCGCCGACTACCACGCGCTGGTGAAGTGCGACGATCCGGCGCGCGTGCAGCAGTCGACGCTCGAGATCGCAGCGAGCTGGCTCGCCTGCGGGCTCGATCCGCACAAGGTGTTCTTCTATCGCCAGTCGGACATTCCGGAAATCCCCGAGCTGACGTGGATGCTGACCTGCGTCACCGCGAAAGGCCTTCTCAATCGCGCGCACGCGTACAAGGCTGCGGTCGACCAGAACACGGCCGCGCAGACCGACGAAGACGCCGGCATCAACGCCGGGCTTTACATGTATCCGGTGCTGATGGCCGCCGACATCCTGATATTCAACGCGCACGAGGTTCCGGTCGGACGCGATCAGGTGCAGCACATCGAGATCGCGCGCGACATCGGCCAGCGCTTCAATCACACGTATCAAAGCGATTACTTCGTTCTGCCCGAATCGCGCATCGAGGAAAACGTCGCGACGCTGCCCGGCACCGACGGGCGCAAGATGTCCAAGAGCTACAACAACACGATTCCGCTGTGGCTGCCGGCGAAGGATCTGAAAAAAGCCGTGCTCGGCATCGTCACCGATTCGCGCGAGCCGGGACAGCCGAAAGATCCCGAGACCTCGAACATCTTCGCTATCTACCAGGCGTTCGCGAGCGCCGACGAAACCGCCGCGATGCGCCGCGCGTTCGCCGACGGCATCGGCTGGGGCGATGCGAAGCAAAAACTCTTCGAGCGGCTCGATGTCGAGCTTGCGGAAAAACGCGAGCGCTACGACGCTCTGATTCGGCATCCGCAGGACATCGAGGAGCAGCTGCACGTCGGCGCGGGTAGGGCTCGCGAGCGCACGCGCGCGTTCATCGAAAAACTGCGCTGGGCAGTCGGCGTTCGCACGCTCGATACGGCCGGCGGGCTGGCATCGATGTCCAGCGCAACCAAGGAAGTCGTCGCCGAAGCCGCTCCGCCGCAGGTCAAGCGCTATCGCGAAAAGGACGGGAAGTTCTATTTCAAACTGACGAGTGCCGTCGGCGAGTTGCTGTTGCAGAGTCGAGGCTTCGACTCGCCGCAGGAATCGGGTCGGGTCGTCGACACGCTGATCGAGGCCGGCGACGACGCAGCGGTCGTCGGCGCAGCAATACGGAATGCATTACAGCCCGGCGAGTCCGTCGACGAGCATGCGGTGCGGCCGGCGTTGGCGCGCCTCAAGGCCGACAGGATGGGCGAGGGTTGACCTCTGTACTTCGTCATCCCGGCGCAGGCCGGGATCCAGCTTCGGCGGCCTTCACACGCTGGATTCCGGCCTTCGCCGGAATGACGGACGAGGGAAGGGTATCCTTTATTCCTGCGAATCCGGCCATACGTCGCGTCCGTGCCTAATTTCTCGCTGCGCCTCGTCATCCTCGTGCTGCTCGCGCTCTATGTGCTCTGCGTGCTGTACGTGCACGTCCGCGGCCGCACACGCCTTCGTTTCGCGCGCCAGCTGTTCGATCACTCCGGACTCTTCGCGCCGTACAACGTGCTGATGTATGCGTTCTCGGCGGTGCCCGCCAAGCCCATCCTGGATCGCCCGAAATTCCCGCACCTCGATCCGCTACGCGATGGCTGGCGCACGATTCGCGAAGAAGCCGCGCATCTCTTCGACGAAGGTTTCATCCGCGCGGCCGAGAAGCACAACGACGCCAGCTTCGGCTCGTTCTTCAAGGAAGGCTGGAAGCGCTTTTATCTCAAGTGGTACGGCGAGCCGCTGCCGTCGGCACACGCGCTGTGTCCCAAGACCGTTGCGCTGCTCGACACGATCCCGAGCGTCAAGGCCGCGATGTTCGCGTTGCTGCCGCCGGGCAGCAAGCTCAATCCGCACCGCGATCCGTTCGCGGGCTCGCTGCGCTATCACCTCGGCCTCATCACGCCGAACTCGGACGACTGCCTGATCTTCGTCGACGGCCACCCTTATGCGTGGCGCGACGGCGAGGACATCGTCTTCGACGAAACCTTCGTGCACTGGGCCGAGAACAAGACGGACCAGACGCGCGTGATCCTCTTCTGCGACGTCGAGCGGCCGCTGAAGACGCCGATCATGCGCGGCATCAACCGCCTCGTCAGCCGAGTGCTCGGCCAGGCGACCGCGACGCAGAACGTCGAGACCGAGCGCGTCGGCGCGGTCAATCGCCTCTATGCGTTCGCGCATCGCATGGGCGAGCGCAAGAAAGCGTTCAAGCGCCGTCATCCGCTCGGTTACAAGTTCGGGCGGTATGCGCTGATTCTGCTGGTGCTGGGCTGGCTGGTGCTGCCCTGGATTACATGACGACTCATCGTCGTCCCGGCGAAAGCCGGGACCCATTTTCGTGCTTCTCGCGATAAGCAATCAGCATGGATTCCGCCTTCGCCGGAATGACGGCAAAGGCGCTAGGCCGCGGCTGCCAACGGCAGCTCATCGGCTGCCAGCGCATCGAAGTAATCGCGCGTCAGCCGCATCTGCTCGCTCGCGCTTTCGGCACGGTTGACGACCGCGCGAAACGCCGCATTTTCCGCCCGATCCTTCGCATACCAACCCAGATGCTTGCGCGCGATGCGCACGCCCTGAAGCTCGCCGTAGAACGCGTATAGATCTTCGAGATGAACGATCAGGATGTCGCGCACTTCGCGCGGCGACGGCGCTGCCACGGTTTCGCCGGTCGCGAGAAAATGCGAGATCTCGCGGAATATCCACGGCCGTCCCTGCGCCGCGCGACCGATCATGACCGCATCGCAACCCGTCGCATCGAGCACCTCGCGCGCCTTGATCGGCGTGTCGATGTCGCCGTTCGCGAACACAGGAATCGCGATTGCCTGCTTGATCGCCGCGATCGTCTCGTATTCGGCATCGCCTTCGTACAAATCCGCGCGTGTGCGTCCGTGCACCGCAAGCGCTGCGATGCCGGCGGCTTCGGCGATCTTCGCGATGGCGACGCCGTTCTTGTTCTCGCGATTCCAGCCGGTACGAATCTTCAGCGTCACCGGCACATCCACCGCCTTGACGACCGCATCAAGGATGCGCGCGACCAGCGGTTCGTCCTGCAACAGCGCGCTGCCCGAATAGACGTTGCAGACTTTCTTCGCCGGGCAACCCATGTTGATGTCGACGATCTGCGCACCGTGATCGACGTTGTAGCGCGCCGCCTCGACCAGCATCGCCGGATCGAAACCGGCGATCTGCACGCTGACCGGGTCGGGCTCGCCGACGTGATCCATGCGATGCAATGACTTCCGCGTCGTCCACAAGCGCGGATCGGCCGCAGTCATCTCCGACACGGCCAAGCCCGCGCCGAGCCGCTTGCACAGCTGGCGGAACGGCTTGTCGGTGACGCCGGCCATCGGCGCGAGCACGACGGGCGGGTCGATGAGATAGGAACCGATGCGCATGCGCGCATTGTACCGGGGAGGGCGTTTGTGCGCGGAATCAGCCCGAAAAGCGCCGCACGACCTCATCGAACCGAGGCATGACCGGTGCGGTGCCGACCGATTCGGTCGACATCGCCGCCGCGCGGTTGGCGTGCAGGACGGCATCGCGGAACGGACGGCCTTCGAATCGCAACATCGCGGCAGCGAGCGAGCCCGAGAACGCATCGCCGGCGCCGGTCGAGTCGATCGCGACGACGGTTTCGGCGGCCAGGCGATAGAACGCCGAATCATCACCGCGACGATTCGAAGCCTCCGCGTGCGACACGAAGCAGCCGCGCGCGCCGAGCGTGACGACGACGGTATCGACACCGAGTTTTCGCGCGAGGCGATGCAGATCCGCATCGTCGCGATCGGCGAGGGTCGCCGCTGCGACGCGCTCTCCGGTAAATCGTTCGATCAGCAGCGCGAACTCGGTTTCGTTCGGAGTGACGAGATCGCAACGATGCAGCAGCGCCGCGTCGATATCGGGATGCACCGGCGCAGGATTCATCATGCGGATCAATCCGTGCCGCGTCGCGATATCGAGCGCCGCGGCGATCGCATCGAGATTGTTCTCGAGCTGGACCAAGATGAGCTTTGCGCGTGCGATCTCGGGCTCGAGCGCGCGCAGAAATGCCGGATCGAGATGCTCGTTGGCGCCGAGGTCCACCATCTGCACGCCCGGACCGTCGCGGTCGACGACGATGCCCGACGTCGCCGTCGGCACGTCGCTGCGAATCTGCCAGCGGCAGAGCAGGCCTTCGCTTTCGGCGAAACGCTGCGCGATCGCGCCGAGATGATCGTCGCCAAGCGCGCCGACGAAGAGCGTCGAGACGCCCTGGCGAAGACACGCGACGGCTTGATTGAAACCTTTGCCGCCGGGGCCGGTATTAAAACCGAGTGCTCGCCGCGTCTCGCCGCGCTGGGGTAGCGAGTCGGTGAACCAGGCATGGTCCTGCACGAAGGAACCGACGACTACGACATCCGCGCCGCTCATTGCTTGCGCCACCGTTTTTCGATGGCGGAGTGTAGCCGCTCGGCGGCGCGGCGGGCCGCCGAGCGGTGATTGCGATCAGCGATATTCGCTGCGGATCACGATATCGACGCGTCGATCGCCGTCGGCCATTGCGATGTCGCGTCGCGTAACACTCCGCGCGTCGATGCGCGAGATGTCGACGCCGCGTGCGTCGAGGTAATCGCGCACGGCGTTGGCGCGGGCCAGCGCCATCGGACCGCCGAAGCCTTCGATCGTGATGCCGGCATCGGTGTCGCTGTTGAGCACGCGTGCGACGCCATCGAGCGATTGCTGAGCTGATCCCGTCAGCATCGCCTGGCCGGGCTCGAACATGAAGTCGCCGAGGCGGATGACGAGCCCGCGCGCATCGAGTCGCGACTCGACACCCGGCAGCTGGTTCTGCATCGACATCAATTCCGCGCGAGCCTGAGGCACCAGCTCGCCGGTGTCCGTGCGGACCGGGTGCTCACGGCGCACTTCGGTCACGACCGTGCGTTCCTCGGTCATGCTGGCGCGCGCCAGCAGACGTTCGCGCTCGGCGCCGAGCTGCGCGCCGCGCTCTTCTTCGAAACGCGCCAGCGCGCTGGCCTCGGCGATACGGATCAAGTGATCGGCGATGTAGACGCCCTGCTGATACGAATCCGCATCGAGCGAGCGTGAGTTGCGCGCCAGCACATCGACGGCGGCGTCGGCGTTGCCGAGCTCGGCGCCGGCGTTGGCCGCGATGCGCGGATCGGAGTGCAGGCGATCGAGATCGCTCTGCAGGCGCACCACCTCCGGCGGCGGTCCCTGTGGCACCGTGGCGCAGGCGCCGAGCAGCGCCGTCAGCGCGGCGGTCAGTAGAAGACGTTTATGCGAGGTATTCACGGCGCACCTCCATTAGGCAGCTGGGCACGCAGCGAATCGACACTGCGCTCGATTTCCGCGGTCGCCGCTTCCGCGCGATGCTGGCGCGAGCGCGCCGAGGCGAGATCCGCCGAGACTTTCGCGCGCTCGGAGTACATCGCAAGGCCGGTCCAATCGCGATGATCGGAAGCGGCCTGCGCAGAGGCGAGCATCGCGTGCGATTCGTCGAGATCGGCCCGCGCGTACCGCGCGGCGTCGTCGCGCTCGGCGGCCTGAACCGCGTTGATGGCTTGCGCCAACTCCAGCTGCGCGCCGTCGCGATCGACGGCGTGCGCAGCACCGGACATCGCCAGCGCTGCAACCAGAACGAAACAAAAGGATCTCATGGCAACGCTCCTTGCCCGGCTCGCGACCTTGCGATCCGGCGCCTGTCTCCCGCTTCCCTGCAGGACTATGGAAAGCGCGCGGTGAACCGGCGCGAAACTTGCGCCGCGCCGATTCAGAAACGGTTGAGCGCGCTGAACGGCTCGGTAATGGTTTGGAAAAAGCGTCGCGGCTCAGAGCTGCTCGAGCACGCCGGCGATCGTCGCGGTCATGAAGGTCGCGATCGAGCCGCCGAGCACGGCGCGAAGCCCGAAGCGCGCGAGATCCGCGCGCCGGTTCGGCGCAAGCCCGCCGATGCCGCCGATCTGGATCGCGATCGACGAGAAATTCGCGAAGCCGCACAGCGCATACGTCGCGATCAGCTGGCTCTGCTGCGTCAACTGGCCGAGATGCTTGGACATGTCGACGTAGGCGACGAATTCGTTGACCACGACTTTCTCGCCGATGAAGCTTCCGACCAGGGTCGCGTCCTGCCACGGCACGCCGATCAGCCAGGCCAGCGGCGCCAGAACCCACCCGAACAGGACCTGCAGGGAAAGCTCGACCGGCCGACCCGCATTCGCGGACAGCCAGCCGTTGATCGAAGACGCGGCGTCAGCACCCCACGCGTGCGTGCCGAACCACTGGATCGGCGCATTCAGGAGCGCGATCAGCGCAATGAATGCGAGCAGCATCGCGCCGACGTTGAGCGCGAGGCGAAGACCATCCGCAGCGCCCGTCGCGGCCGCGTCGATCACGTTCGCCGTCGTCTTCTCGACGTCGAGCTTGACCGTGCCGCGCGTCAGCGGCTCCTGCGTCTCGGGCACGAGGATTTTGGCCAGCATCAGCGTCGCCGGCGCGGCCATGACGCTCGCGGTCAGGAGATGCTTGGCGAAGAACTGCTTTTGCACCGGATCGTCGCCGCCGAGAAGGCCGACGTACGCGGCCATGACGGAACCTGCGATATGCGCCATGCCGCCGATCATCACGGTCATGAGCTCGGAGTTCGTCATGCGCTCGATATACGGCTTGATCGTCAGCGGCGCCTCGGTCTGCCCGATGAAGACGCTGGCGCACACGCTGGTCGTCTCTGCGCCCGACACATTCATGACCTTGGTGATGATCCAGGCCATGCCCTGGACGATCCGCTGCATGATGCCGAGGTGGTAGAGGACGCCGGTCAAGGATGCGAAGAAGATGATCGTCGGCAGCACCTGCACGGCGAACACGAAGCCGAACTTCGAGATGTCCATGAAGCTGCCGAAGATGAACTCGGAGCCCACGCGCACGAAATCGAGGAGGTGCACGAAGCCGGTCGCTATCGCGTTGAAGACATCGCGGCCGAGCGGGAGCTTCAATACCAGCGTCGCGAATACGATCTGAAGACTGACGCCGGTCAGGACGAGCTTCCAGCTCACCGCGCGCTTGTTGTTGGAGAAAAGAAACGCGATGCCGATCAGCACCGCAAGGCCGAACAGGCCGAACGCGATATGGCCGAGCGCGTCGAGCATCCGAGTCTCTCCCTGGCGCCGCGACGCCTCGATCCGGCGAGCGTAGAGCAGCGGCGAATCTGGGCGCAAGGTGAGGGTTCGAGGCGCGGGGAGCGGGTTGCAGGCACCGGCGTCCCGCAGCCTTTGACGCGTCGCACCAAATGTGTTCCACTCGAATCCGAGTGGAGCCTCCCTCACGAACGGACGTATAGACGCCTATTTCTATATCGCGACCTTTCGCGCGGCCGGCTCCGACGGCGCTCTTTCGCGGAGGCGCATACGATGGCAAAGCGCTCCGGGCTTTACCACCCGAGCTATGAACACGACAGCTGCGGCTTCGGCCTGATCGCGCAGATCGACGATCGGGCCAGCGCGCGGGTCGTCGACATGGCCTTCGCGGCGCTCGAGCGTCTCGCCCACCGCGGTGCTGTCGGCGCCGACGGCATGAGCGGCGACGGCTGCGGATTCCTGATCTATCGCCCCACCGCGTGGCTGCGCGCGCTTGCGGCAGAAAGTCGCATCCCGCTCGGCGAGCGTTTCGCGGCAGGTCTCGTTTTTCTCTCTCCCGATCGCGCCAGGCGCGAGCGCGCGGTGCGCGAGATCGAGCAGCGCCTGCGCGACGAAAATCTGATCGTTGCGGGCTGGCGCGAAGTTCCGGTGGATACCTCCGTCGTCGGCGCCGAAGCTGCGGCCTCGTTGCCCGACATCGCACAACTCTTCGTCGAAGCGCCGGCCGGACTCGACGAAGGCGCCTTCGAGCGCGCGCTGTTCCGTGCACGCCGGCTCGCCACGAACGCGCTCGCCGAAGACGATCATTTCTATGCGGTCACGCTGTCGGCATCGACGATCGGCTACAAGGCGATGGTGCTGCCGGGTGCGCTGAAGCGCTTCTATCCGGATCTCGCGCGGCCGGAGCTCGCCACGAGCGCGATCGTGTTTCACCTGCGCTTCTCGACCAACACGACGCCGCAGTGGCGTCTCGCCCAGCCGTTCCGTCATCTCGCGCACAACGGCGAGATCAACACGATCCGCGCCAACCGCACGTGGATGCAGGCGCGCAGCGGCAAATTGATTTCGCCGCTGATCGACTTTTCCGAGCTCGGCGCGCTGGTCACGATGGACGGCTCGGATTCGCAGAGCCTCGACAATGCGCTCGAGCTGCTCCTCGTCGGCGGCATCGCGCTGCCGACGGCGATGCGCATCCTGGTGCCGCCGGCGTGGTCGGCGCGCGAAGACATCGATTCGGATCTCGCGGCGTTCTACGAGTACTACGCGCTCCACACCGAACCCTGGGACGGACCCGCGGGCCTCGTGATGTGCGACGGGCGCTACGCCGCGTGCGCGCTCGACCGCAACGGGCTTCGTCCCGCGCGCTGGGCGTTGGCGAACGACAATCACCTGATCGTCGCTTCCGAGGCCGGCATCTGGGATGTTCCGGATTCGGCGATCGTCGCCAAAGGCAGGCTCGGTCCCGGCGAGATGATCGCGGTCGATCTCGCCGAGCATCGCCTGCTGCAGAGTCCCGATGTCGACAAGCTCAATCGCGGCCTCGCGCCGTTCAAGCAGTGGCTCCGCGACGGCGTTACCTATCTCGAATCGCACCTGATCGATCCGAGCCTCGCCGCCGAGCCGTTTCCGGGCACGACGCTGTCGCGCTTCCAGAAACTTTTCGGACTCTCGCGCGAAGAACGCGACACCGTGCTGACGACGCTCGCCGAGCTTGGCGTCGAAGCGACGGGCTCGATGGGCGACGACACGCCGGTCGCCGCGATGTCTGGCGAAGCGCGTCCGCTCTACGACTATTTCCGGCAGGCCTTCGCGCAAGTCACCAATCCGCCGATCGATCCGCTGCGCGAGACGGCGGTGATGTCGCTGGTCACGCAGATCGGCGCCGAAGGCAACATCTTCGAGCTTTCGCCCGAGAACGCGAAGCAGGTGATGCTGACGTCGCCGGTGATGTCGCAGCGCAAATTGCGCCAGTTGCTTGCGCTGCCGCAGTTCGTCAACGCGCAGGTGTTCGTCGATCTCTACTATCGCGAGAACGAAGGCCTCGAAGCGGCGCTGCACCGCATGTGCTCCGAAGCGACGATGGCGGTTCGCGCGGGCGCGCGACTCGTGTTCCTCAGCGATCGCTATCCGCCGCAGCGTCCGGACAAGCTGCCAGTGCACGCGCTGCTCGCGACCGCGGCGATCCATCAAGCGCTCATCAACGCGCGGCTTCGCTGCGACTGCAATCTCATCGTCGAGACCGGCACCGCGCGCGATCCGCATCATTTCGCCTGCCTGATCGGCTACGGCGCGACGGCGGTGTATCCGTATCTCGCTTATCAGACGTTATTCGCGCTCGGCAACGACGGACGCATCCGCGCACCGGACGGCCAGCCGCGCGAGCTCGGTCGCAGCTATCGCCGCGGCATACGCAAGGGACTTCTCAAGATCCTCTCGAAGATGGGCATCTCGACGATCGCGGGTTACCGCGGCGCGCAGCTCTTCGAGATCGTCGGGCTCGATCGCGCCATCGTCGACTTGTGCTTCGCGGGCACGCCGTCGCGCATCGGCGGCACGCGCTTCGTCGATATCGAGAACGAGCAGCGCGATCGCGTGCGCGCCGCGTACGACTCGAATGCGATGCTGGCGCCGGGCGGACTCCTGAAGTTCATCCACGGCGGCGAGTATCACGCGTACAACCCCGACGTCGTCGGCGCGCTGCAGCGCGCGGTCGTCACCGGCGATCCGGATCACTATCGCCATTACGCCGATCTGGTCGACCATCGCGCGCCCGCTTCATTGCGCGATCTCGTCGAGCTGCGCGACGACATCGCGCCGATTCCGTTCGACGAAGTCGAAGTGGCCGACGCAATCCTGAAACGCTTCGATTCGGCCGGCATGTCGCTCGGCGCGCTCTCGCCCGAAGCGCACGAAACGCTGGCGCAAGCGATGAATCGTCTCGGCGCTCGCTCGAACTCGGGCGAAGGCGGCGAGGACCCGGCGCGCTATCGCACCGACAAGACCTCGAAGATCAAGCAGGTCGCCTCGGCGCGCTTCGGCGTCACGCCGGAATATCTGGTCAACGCCGAAGTGCTGCAGATCAAGATCGCGCAGGGCGCGAAGCCCGGCGAAGGCGGCCAGCTGCCCGGGCACAAGGTCAACGACATGATCGCGCGGCTGCGCTACGCGCGACCCGGCATCGGCCTCATCTCGCCGCCGCCGCATCACGACATCTATTCGATCGAGGATTTGGCGCAGCTGATCTTCGACTTGAAAGAAGTCAATCCGGAAGCGCTCGTCTCGGTCAAGCTCGTCGCGCACGCTGGCGTCGGCACGATCGCCGCGGGCGTCGCCAAGGCTTACGCCGATCTCATCACGATCTCCGGCCACGATGGCGGCACCGGCGCGAGTCCGCTCACGTCGATCCACTACGCCGGCGTGCCGTGGGAGCTCGGTCTTGCCGAAGCACACGAAACGCTGAGGAGGAACGGCCTTCGCGATCGGGTGCGTCTTCAGACCGACGGCGGATTGAAGACCGGGCTCGACGTCATCAAGGCCGCGATCCTCGGCGCCGAGAGTTTCGGTTTCGGCACCGCGCCGATGATCGCGATGGGCTGCAAGTATCTTCGCATCTGCCATCTCAACACCTGCGCGACCGGCGTCGCGACGCAGCTCGAGGTGTTGCGCCAGAAGCATTTCATCGGCACCGCCGACAAGGTGATGCGCTATTTCCGCTTCGTCGCCGACGACGTGCGCGTGCGGCTGGCGCGGCTCGGTGTCGCGCGGCTCGAAGATCTGGTCGGTCGCACGGATCTGCTGCGCGTGCGTTCCGACGTCGCCGGCAAGCGCCGGCGCATCGATCTCGCGCCGCTGTTGAACGCGGCCGCGATGAATGAAGGCGCGCAAGTCTGCTCCGGCGCGCGCAACGTGCCGCGCGATCCCGGCACGCTCGCGGCGCGCATCGCGGAGGACACGCGTCTTGCCGTCGAGCACAAGCGTGGCGGCGAATTCCGCTACGACGTGCGCAACACGGACCGCTCGCTCGGCGCGCGACTCTCCGGAGAAATCGCGCGCCGTCACGGCGATCTCGGCATGAGCGACGCGCCGATCGTGCTCAAGCTCAAAGGCAGCGCCGGACAAAGTCTCGGCGCATGGAACGCCGGTGGACTTCACATCGTGCTCGAAGGCGAAGCCAACGACGGCGTCGGCAAAGGCATGGCCGGCGGACGCATCGTGCTGCATCCTTCGCATGACGCGGGATTCGCCGCGCGCGACGCGGTCATCATCGGCAACACTTGTCTCTACGGCGCGACCGGAGGCGAGCTCTACGCCGCAGGCCGCGCGGGCGAGCGTTTCGCGGTACGCAACTCCGGTGCGCTCGCGGTCGTCGAAGGCTCCGGCGATCACTGCTGCGAATACATGACCGGCGGCACCGTTGTCGTGCTCGGCTCGACCGGCATCAACTTCGGCGCCGGCATGACCGGCGGTTTCGCCTACGTGCTCGACACCGAGCGCGATTTCGTCGACCGCTACAACCACGAGCTGATCGACATCCTGCGCATCTCGCTCGAAGGCATGGAAAACCACATGCAGCACCTGCGCGGCCTGATCGCCACGCACGTCGCCGAAACCGGCAGCGTCTGGGGTGCGCAGATCCTCGATCAGTATCGCGATTTCCTGTCCAAGTTCTGGCTGGTCAAACCGAAGGCCGCCGGCCTCGATACGCTGATCGACGAATTGAAGCGCGCGGCATGAAAGAGAAGCCGCCGTACTTCATCGAATTTCCGCGCGCGACGCCGCGCGAAGTGCCCGTCGTCGTCCGCGTGCTCGGCTGGAGCGAAATCTACGGGAGTTTCGAGACCGGCGAAGGCGAGCAGCAGGCGACGCGCTGCATCGACTGCGGCAATCCTTACTGCGAGTGGAAGTGCCCGGTCCACAACTACATTCCGAACTGGCTCAAGCTCGTGCAACAAGGCCGTCTCTTCGAGGCGGCGACCTTGATGCACGAGACGAATCCCTTGCCCGAGATTTGCGGTCGCGTCTGCCCGCAGGACCGCCTCTGCGAAGGCGACTGCACGCTCAACGACGGCTTCGGCGCGGTCACGATCGGCGCGATCGAAAAGGACATCGTCGACAAGGCATTCAAGCAAGGCTGGCGGCCGGATCTCTCGAATGTCGTCGCCACTGGAGCGCGCGTCGCGATCGTCGGCGCGGGCCCGGCCGGACTTTCGGCAGCCGACCGGCTCGTGCGCGCCGGCATCGCAGCGACCGTGTTCGATCGCTACGAGGAAATCGGCGGCCTGCTGACCTTCGGCATTCCGCCGTTCAAGCTCGACAAGGACATCGTCAAGCTGCGCCGCCGCGTGCTCGAAGACATGGGTGTCGAATTCCGCCTCGGCGTCGAGATCGGCCGCGATATGTCGTTCGACGCGTTGCTCGACGAATACGACGCGGTGTTCGTCGGCACCGGCGCGTATCGGGAAGTCGCCGCCGACATGCCCGGCGACGGATTGCGTGGCGTCGAGCCTGCGTTGCCGTTCCTTATCGAGAACGCGCGGCGTCTGCTCGACGAAAGCGGCAGCGATCCCCTCGATCTCTCCGGCAAGCGCGTCATCGTGCTCGGCGGCGGCGACACCGCGATGGATTGCAACCGCACCTCGATCCGCCTCGGCGCGGAATCGGTCACCTGCATTTATCGCCGCGACGAAGCCAGCATGCCGGGCTCACGCCGCGAAGTCGCCAACAGCCGCGACGAAGGCGTGCGCTTCCTGTTCAATCGCCAGCCGGTCGCGATCGTCGGCGACGACCGCGTGACCGGACTTCGCGTCGCCGCGACGCGCCTCGTCGTCGACGGCAGCGGCCGCACGCATCCCGAAACGATTCCCGGCAGCGAGCAGGTCATCGAAGCCGACATCGTCATCGTCGCATTCGGTTTTCGCCCGAGCCCGCCGTCGTGGTGCGCCGCCGCCGGCATCGCGCTCGACACCAGCGGCCGCGTTCGCGTCGGCGGCGAAGGGCGATTGCCGTTCCAGACCTCGAATCCGCGCGTGTTCGCCGGCGGCGACAATGTGCGCGGCGCCGATCTCGTCGTGCGAGCCGTCCACGACGGCCGCGAGGCCGCGGCTTCGATCGCGACGATGTTGGCGGCCGATGCCGTAGGCGCCACTCGCCTACGAGTTGTCGCCGAAGCATGAGAGATCTTTAGCCCTCCCCTTCAAGGGGAGGGTTGGGAGGGGATGGGTTCCGCACCGATCCCCGCATAGACGCCGCCCCGCAAATATCGTTAACGTCGCTCATCGCATTGATGGAACGAAGTTCGATGTTCGAACTGGAGAACAAGCGCGTGCTCGTTGCGGGCGGATCGTCCGGCGTCGGCCTCGCGACGGCCGGTCTGCTGGCGAAGTGCGGTGCACGCGTCGTCGTCAACGGCCGCGACCGCGCGAAGCTCGATGCGACGGCGGCGAAGCTCGGCGATCGCGTCTCGACCGCCGCATTCGACGCGTCGGATGCCGACGAGCGCTCGCGAGGCCTGTCGGCGATCGGCGCGTTCGATCATCTCGTCATCGCGCTGAGCGGCGGCAAAGGCGCAGGTCCGTTCGCGACGCTCGCGCGCGACGACGTGCGTTCCGGTTTCGAAGCGAAGTTCTGGACGCACTTTTCGCTCGCACAAGAAGCGCTGCCGTATCTCGACGCCGCGGGATCGATCACGTTCGTCTCGGCGATCTCGGCGCGCGCCGCGAATCCGGGAACCGCAGGTTTGTCGGCGATCAACGCCGCGATCGAAGGCCTGGTCAAGCCGCTTGCCGTAGAGCTCAGGCCGCGGCGCGTCAACGCCGTTTCGCCGGGCGTGATCGATACGCCTTGGTGGAACTGGATGGCTGCCGATCAAAAGGCCGACACGTTCGCGAAATTCGCCAAGGCGACGCCCGTCGGGCGCATCGGCAGCCCCGAGGACATTGCGCAGGCGATCGTGTTCCTGATCGCCAACTCGTTCATGACCGGATGCGTGCTCGAATGCGACGGAGGCATGCGCTTGGTGGGACAAGCGCTTTGATACGGCTGCGATGGAAGGGGCGCGAACCGGCTTGACCCGGCGCTACGCCAGGGGCTTGCACGACGCGCCCGCTGTTCTAGACTTCCCGATCGAGACGCTTCCGTCGGCTTCGTCATCGGGTACCACTCCCATGTGCAGAAACATCAAAACCCTCTTCAACTTCGAGCCGCCCGCGACGGAGGACGAGATCCGCGCCTCGTCGCTGCAGTTCGTGCGCAAGCTGAGCGGATTCAACGCGCCGTCGAAGGCCAACCAGGCCGTGTTCGATCGCGCGGTCGACGAAGTGGCCGCTGCGGCGCGACGCCTGATCGATTCGCTGGTCACCTCGGCGGATCCGCGCGATCGCAACATCGAGGCGCTGCGCGCGAAGGCGCGATCCGCGGCGCGCTTCGTCACGCCGATGTGACGCGCGCAAAGCCGAGCGAGCCGGAACCGGCGACGCTCGTCTAGAATGGCCGGCATCGACACGCCGAGGGGAGCGCGATGTCAAAGTCTTCTGTCAGCCGCACGCCGTATGCCGTTGCGGATGCGCTCAAGGCGCCGGTCGGGCTCGTGCGCGAAACGATCGACGACACCGGCGATCTCCTCGCCAGTCACGGTCCGCTGAAGTTCGGTCAGGGTCTGATCGCGACGATCGTCGCGTTGACGCTCGGCGCGTTGTGCCTTCTCGCCGTGCTCGCGTTCCACTTTCCGGAATACCTGACGACGCCGGAGCTGCGCCACAAGTATTCGGTCGACGTGCTGCGCCAATTATTGCTCGCAGGTCTGCTCGTCGCGGGCGGACTTTCGCTCGCGTGCATCGTGCTCGGCGTGCGGCGCAATCTCAATCTGCTCGCGTTCGCGCTCGTGATCGCGGCGGTCGCGCTCGGCGGATCGCGCGTGCCAGTCGGCGATTTTCCCGACGACACGCCTTACATCGGGCTCGACTGGTTCATCCTCGACCTGCTCGGTTCGACGCTGATCTTCATCGTGCTCGAAAAATTGTTTCCGCTGTATCGCGACCAGCTCGTGTTCCGCAAGGAATGGCAGACGGATCTGAAGCACTTCGCCGTCAATCATTTCCTGGTCGGACTGATTCTCCTGACCGTGAACTTCGTGATCCATCACGGCTTCGGATGGATGGTGAGCCACGATTTCCAACTCGCCGTGCAGCACATCTGGTTCATCCCGCAACTCTTGCTTTGCATCCTCGTCGCCGATCTGGCGCAGTACTGGACGCATCGTGCGTATCACGAGATTCCATTCCTGTGGAAATTCCACGCGGTGCATCATTCGGCGAAGACGATGGACTGGCTGGCGGGCTCGCGCCAGCACGTGTTCGAGATCGTCGCGACGCGCGTGCTCGTATTGGCGCCGCTGTTCGTGCTCGGCTTCAGCGAAGCCGTGATCAACACGTACATCATCATCGTCGGTTTTCAGGCCGTGCTGAACCACGCCAACGTGCACGTGCCGTGGGGCCCGCTGCGCTATCTGATCGTGACGCCGGATTTCCATCACTGGCATCACTCGTCCGACACCGAGGCGATCGACAAGAATTACGCGGCGCATTATTCGTTCCTCGATTACCTTTTCGGCACGGCGGTGAAATCGAACAAGCGTTTGCCGGAAAAGTACGGCGTCGTCGGCGACTACATGCCGGACGGGTGGGTGAAGCAGCAAACGTTTCCATTCAAGGCCAAAGCGGTCAGCTAGAGCGTTTCGCGCGCTTGCCCTCACCCCCACCCGCTCCCGCAGCGGGAGAGGGGGAACCGCCGCTGCCAACTGCTACAATTCCGCTCTTTTCTCGACGCCTCCCTGAGCGGCTCCAGCCATGTCCGTATCCGCCACCGCCCTCGCTCCCACGATCGACCGCGATTACACGCTCGAGCACAAGTACACGCGCACCGAAGGACGCATTTATCTGTCCGGTGTGCAAGCGCTCGTGCGACTGCCGCTGATGCAGCAGATGCGCGATCGCGCGGCCGGCCTCAACACGGCCGGATTCATCTCCGGTTATCGAGGATCGCCGCTCGGCGGATTCGATCTCGAATTGTGGAAGGCGAAGAAACACCTCAAAGCCTCGAACATCGAATTCCAGCCGGGCCTCAATGAGGATCTCGGCGCGACGATGGTCTGGGGCACGCAGCAGGCGAATCTTTTCCCCGGCGCGAAATACGACGGCGTGTTCGCGATGTGGTACGGCAAGGGTCCGGGCGTCGATCGCTGCGGCGATGTGTTCAAGCACGGCAACGCGGCGGGAACCTCGAAGAACGGCGGCGTGCTCGCGCTCGCGGCGGACGATCATGCCTGTCGATCTTCGACGCTGCCGCACGGATCGGAGCTGGAATTCGTCTCGGCGATGATGCCGGTGCTCAATCCCGCCGGCGTGCAGGACATTCTCGACATGGGCATGCTCGGTTGGGCCATGTCGCGCTTCACCGGGCGCTGGGTCGGATTCAAGACGATCGCCGAGACGGTCGAGTCGAGCGCGAGCGTCAACGTCGATCCGCATCAGCTCGACATCGTCGTGCCGACCGACTTCGTATTGCCGCCGGGCGGGCTCAACATCCGCTGGCCCGATCCGCCGCTCGATCAGGAAATGCGTCTGCACAAATACGCCGTGCAGGCCGCGATCGCGTTTGCACGCGCCAACGGCATCGATCGAGTCGTCATCGATTCGCCGCGCGCGCGGCTCGGCATCGTCACGACCGGCAAGAGCTATCTGGACGTGCTGCAGGCTCTCGAATACCTCGGCATCGGCGCCGAGGAAGCGCGCGACATCGGCGTTCGCGTCTACAAGGTCGGTATGACCTGGCCGCTCGAGCCGATCGGCATCCGCGAGTTCGCGCGCGGGCTCGAAGACATCGTCGTCGTCGAGGAAAAACGTTCTTTCATCGAATCGCAGATGAAGGAGCACATGTACAACTGGGAGCATTCCACGCGCCCGAGCATCGTCGGCAAATACGACGAAGCCGGCGAATGGGTGCTGCCGTCGACGAGCGAACTGACGCCGGCGATGATCGCGAAAGTCATCGCCGCGCGCCTGAAACGCTTCTTCACCTCCGAGCGGATCGACGAGCGCCTGAAGTGGATCGCCGCCAAGGAAGCCGAGCTCGCGATGCCGCGCGCGAATTTCCCGCGCGCCGCGCACTACTGCTCTGGCTGTCCGCACAACACCTCGACCGCGGTGCCGGAGGGCTCGCGCGCGCTCGGCGGCATCGGCTGTCACTACATGGTGACGTGGATGGACCGGCGCACCGACACGTTCACGCAGATGGGCGGTGAAGGCGTGACGTGGTGCGGGCAGGCGCCGTTCACCGAAACCAAGCACGTGTTCCAGAATCTTGGCGACGGCACGTATTTCCATTCCGGTTCGCTCGCGATCCGCCAGGCGATCGCGGCCAAGGTCAACATCACTTACAAGATTCTCTACAACGACGCCGTCGCGATGACCGGCGGCCAACCGGTCGACGGCACGCTGACCGTGCCCGACATCGCGCATCAAGTGCGCAGCGAAGGCGTGCAGACGATCGTCGTGATGTCGGACGATATCGAGAAATGGGCCAAACCGGAGATCTTCCCGGTCGGCGTCGAGTTCATCCATCGCGACGAGCTGGACGCGGTGCAAAAGCGCCTGCGCGAAGTGTCCGGCGCGTCCGTGCTGATTTACGACCAGACCTGCGCGACCGAGAAACGCCGCCGCCGTAAGCGTGGCAAGCTCGAAGATCCGAAGAAGCGCATCTTCATCAATTCGCTCGTTTGCGAAGGTTGCGGAGACTGCGGCGAGAAATCGTTCTGCGTGTCCGTGCTGCCGAAGGAAACCGAATACGGACGCAAGCGCGAGATCGACCAATCGAGCTGCAACAAGGATTATTCCTGCGTCAAAGGCTTCTGTCCGAGCTTCGTGACCGTGCACGGCGGCAGTCTCAAGAAGCGCAAGGGCGGCGCCGACGCGGTCGATTTCAACGCGCTGCCCGCGCCCGTCGTCGCGACCAATCTCGCGCAGCCGTGGAACATTCTCGTCACCGGCATCGGCGGCACCGGCGTCGTCACGATCGGCGCGCTGATCGGCATGGCCGCGCACCTCGAAGGCAAGGGCGCGACCGTGCTCGACCAGACCGGTCTTGCGCAGAAGGGCGGTGCGGTAACGTGTCACCTGCGCATCGCGCGAACGCCGGCGGAAATCCACGCCGTGCGCATCGCCGCCGGCGAAGCCGATCTCGTGCTCGGCTGCGACATGGTCGTCGTCAACGATTACTGGGCGCTCTCGAAGATCCGCGCCGGGCGCGCGCACGTCGTGCTCAATACCTACGAAGCGATGCCGGGCACGTTCACGATGAAGCCGGACATGCAGTTCCCGGCGAAGCAGATCGTCGACGCGGTGACGTTCGCGCTCGACGGCGAGAAACCCGAGCTCGTCGATGCGACCGAGCTTGCGACCAAGCTTCTCGGCGATTCGATCGCGAGCAATCTCTTCATGCTCGGCTATGCGTTCCAGAAAGGCTGGGTGCCGATCTCGCTCGATGCGCTGATGCGCGCGATCGAGCTCAACGCCGCCGCGGTCGAGATGAACAAGACCGCGTTCAACTGGGGCCGCCTCGCCGCGCACGACATCGAGCAGGTGCGCAAGGCGACCGGCACGACGAAGAATGTTTCGCGCGCCGGGACGATCGCCGATCCGATGATCGACGAGGCACTCAGCGCTACGCTGGACGAGGAGATCGCGCGCCGCGTCGCGTTCCTCACCGACTATCAGAATGCCGCGTACGCCGAGCGCTACAAGGCGCTCGTCGCCAAAGTGCGCACCGCCGAGCAGCAGAAATCGCCGGGATTCACCACGCTGACTGAAACCGTCGCGCGCTACGCGTTCAAGCTGATGGCGTACAAGGACGAATACGAAGTCGCGCGCCTTTACACGAGCGGCGATTTCGAGAAGCGCATCCGCGAGACGTTCGACGGCGATTACAAACTGCACTTCAATCTCGCGCCGCCGCTGTTCGCGAAGAAAGATGCGGAAGGCCACTTGCGCAAAGCCGAATACGGCACGTGGGTGTTCGGCGCGTTCAAGCTCTTGGCAAAACTGCGCGGACTTCGCGGCAGCGCGTTCGATATCTTCGGCTACACGGCCGAGCGCAAGACCGAACGCCAGCTCATCGCCGATTACTTCAAGACGATCGATGATCTGCTCGCGACGCTCGATCACGACAATCACGCGCTCGCGATCGAGATTGCTTCGATCCCGGAGCAGATCCGCGGCTATGGTCACGTCAAGGAACGCCATCTCGCGGCGGCGCTGACGCGTCAGGAGCAGCTGATGCAGGCGTGGAAGCGTCCGCAAGAACGCGGGCAGGCGGCCTGACGGCAACTCGCCGAGCCACCAGGTCGTCATCCCGGCGAAAGCCGGGATCCATTTTCTTGCGGCACCGAAAATCAAAATGGGTCCCGGCTTTCGCCGGGACGACGGTGCTTCGTTTTGTGCGCACCCGAAATGAAAATCCCCAGCCGAGCCGTCGGGGCAGACGGCCCGGCCGGACGCGTCGCCAGGATCTAGCGCACGCGGGCCTGCGCGTCGTCATCGTCCGCGTCAGGTGCGGGCGTGGCGGGCGCGGCCGGATCGTTGGCGCCGAGTGTGGGCGGAGCCGCGGGAACCGGCGGATGCGGAACACCCGGCATGCCGGGACCGCGCGGACGTCCGGGGCCGCCTTCGCGACCCGGCGGCAGCAGCCACTGCGCGAGATTGCGGTAGCCATCGTTGCCGAGCAGCTTGCGCAGGCGCGCGCTCGACTCGTCGTCGATGCGCTCATGCTCAGAGCGCGAACGCGTCATTGCGGCTTCGCGCTCGGTGCGTTCCTTGGCGCGCAATGCATCGTGCGCGTCGCGACGCTGCAGCAGGATCTTGCGTACTTCGATCTGCTGCTGCGCGTTGAGATCGGGCGCGGTCGCCAGCGCTTCGGGCGACAAGCGGCCTTCGGGTCCGGGCGGCTGCGCGGGACCGCGCGGAACGCCTTGCGCATGCGCGGCACCGGCCGCGAGCAGAAGCGTCAGAAAAATCGATCGGTTCATGAGAGGTCCTCCTTGAAGGGTCGCCGCGTCGAGGCGGCATCGTGGAACGATCGCAAAGCTAGTCCCCGAATGCGCAGCGCCTGCGCAGAGAACGTGGAGAAATAGGGGATATCCCGCGCGGCCGTAGGCACGGCGCGCGCGCGCGGCTATCGTGGCGTTCCCGGTCTTCTCATCCGCGCATGCAGCTTCGACTCTGGCATCGGCTCTTCGTCGCGTTCGCGACGCTCAGCGTGCTCGCGCTCGCGGGCCTTGCGCTGTGGCAGCAGCAGGGTTTCCGGCGCGGATTTCTCGGCTATCTCGACGAAGTCGCGCTCGAGCGTCTCGCGCCGGCGAGCGTGCGTGTCGCGAACGCGTATGCCGAGAACGGACGCAACTGGGATTTCCTGCGCGATCGGCCGGATCGTTTCGACGAGCTCATCGACGATCGCCGTGCGCGCTTCGTGCGCCGCATGCTGCGCGAAGAAGGCGAGCGCATGACGCCGCCGCGCGAGGATCGGCCGCCTCCGCCGCCGGACGATCAACCGCCGCCTCCCGGCGACCGGCCGCCGCCGGACTATCTCGGGCCGCGCGACGGTCCGGGCGGCCATCCGCCGCCGCACGGCCCGCCGGATCTGATGCCGCGTCTCGTGCTCGTCGATGCCGACGGCCGGCATGTCGTCGGCAACGCCGACGTGCCGCCGGATGCGCCGACGGTTCCGGTCGAATACGAAGGTCAGCGCATCGGCACGTTGCGGCTCGCGCCGCAGCCGCAGTTGAGCGATGCGATCGATCTCGCCTTCGCGCGCGGCCAGTTGCGCGATGCCTTGCTCGCTGCGATCGCCGTGCTCGCCGCTTCGCTGGTGCTTGCGTTCGCGCTCGCGCGTTGGCTCTTGAAGCCGGTGCTCGCGCTCGGTGCGGGCACGCGCGCGCTCGCGGCGGGCGATTACGAATCGCGTCTGGATGCGGGACGTCGCGACGAGCTCGGCCGTCTTGCCGAGGATTTCAATCATCTCGCGGCGACCTTGCAGAACCATCGCGATGCGCGCCGCCGCTGGGGCGCCGACATCGCGCATGAGCTGCGCACGCCGCTCAGCGTGCTGCGCGGTGAAATCCAGGCGCTGCAGGACGGCGTGCGCGCGCCGACACCGGCGGCGCTCGATTCGCTCAACACGGAGTGCGAACGGCTCGGCGGTCTGATCGAGGATCTGTATCAGCTTTCGCTGGCCGACGCCGGCGCGCTCGAATATCGCTTCGAGCGGCTCGACCTCGGCGAGCTCGTGCGCGAAGCGCTCGAAGCGCAACGCCGCGCCTGCACGGATGCTGGCCTTGCGCTCGAAGAAGCCGTCGCGGAAAGCATCGAGATCCGCGGCGACGCGCGCCGGCTGACGCAGCTCGTCGACAACCTGATCGCGAACGCGCGTCGTTACACCGACGCGCCGGGGCGCATTCGCGTCGAGCTTGCGCGGACGCGCGACGGCACGCGGCTCGTCGTCGAGGACACCGCGCCCGGCGTGCCGGCGCACGCTCTGCCGCGATTGTTCGAGCGCCTGTATCGTGTCGAAAGCTCGCGCTCGCGCGCGGCCGGCGGCGCGGGGCTGGGCCTCGCGATCTGTCGCGCGATCGTCGAAGCGCACGGCGGGCGCATCGATGCTGCGCCGTCGTCGCTCGGCGGGCTTCGCATCGTGATCGATCTTCCGGGAGGCGCGCCATGAGCGATCTAGCGCACGTGCTGATCGTCGAGGACGAGCCGAAGATCGCGACGCTGTTGCGCGATTATCTTGCGGCGTCGAGCTATCGCGTCAGCATGCTGGAGAGCGGCGAAGGCGCGATCGAATGGGTGCGCATGCACGCGCCCGATGTGATCCTGCTCGACCTGATGCTGCCCGGCACGGACGGGCTCGCGATCTGCCGCGGCGTGCGCGCGTTTTCCAGCGTGCCGATTCTGATGGTGACGGCGCGCGTCGAGGAGATCGACCGGCTGCTTGGTCTCGAGCTTGGCGCCGACGATTACATCTGCAAGCCGTTCAGTCCGCGCGAAGTCGTTGCGCGCGTGCGCGCGGTGCTGCGCCGCGCGGCGGCGCCGGCGATGACCGATCCGCCGCCGATCGAGCTCGACGAAGACCGCTTCGAAGTGCGCGTGCGTGGCAAGCCGCTGGTGCTGACGCCGGTGGAATTCCGACTGCTGCGCAAATTGAGCGCGCAGCCGGGCCGCGTGTTCTCGCGGACGCAGCTCATCGATGCGCTCTATGTCGATCATCGCGTCGTCAGCGATCGCACGGTCGACAGCCACGTGAAGAACCTGCGCCGCAAGCTCACCGACGGCGGCGTCGATCCGATCGGCTCGGTGTACGGCGTCGGCTATCGCTTCGAGTGGCCGGAAGACGCGCCGAAGTGAATCACGCTTCGACGAGATCGACGTACTGGAAGCGTCCGTCGCGCAAAACGCGCTCGCCGCGTTCCAGCGGAATCGGCGTCGACCACAACGGACCCGCGTAGACGCAAGTGTGGAACTCGCCGTTCTCGCCGCAGGGATCGGCGGTCGGCGGCAGATCGGCGAGCAGCGCTTCGTCGAACTCGCGCCCGCAGAATTCCGCATCGAGCTGTTCGGTGTCGACACAACTCAAGATCGCGCGATAGCCGTGGCGGATGAATCGATGCGCGAGCAGGCGTAGTGTCCTCGGACACAACGGAAACAGCGCGCGCCAACCGAGCCGCGCGAGCATCGCTTCGCGGTACGCGCGCACGTCGGCGAGAAAGAGATCGCCGAACGCGACCGTCTCGATCGAGGGATCGTTGCCGCGCGCCTTCGCCAGCGCATCGGCGAACGCGTGCTCGTACGTGTCGTTGCTCGAAGCCGGCGGAATCTCGGCCTCGATCAGCGGAAGACCGAGGCCATCGACTTGACGGTGCAGGATCGAACGACGCACGCCATGGATCGCGATGCGATCGTAGCCGGTCGTCACCGTCGTCAAGAGCGCGACGACGTTCCAGCGCTCGTCGCCGAGCAAGCGTTCGAGCGCGAGCGTCGAATCCTTGCCGCCGCTCCAGGCGAGCACGACCGGCGTCGTCACGGCTGGCGCTGCCAGACGATCGTGCGATTGTTCGCTGGCATGGCGACGTCGTCGATCATCGCGAATCCTGCCGCGCGCGCGAGTCGGTCGACCGCTTCGATGTCGCGGATGCCCATATGCGGCGCGCGCGACTTCAGCGATTCGTCGAACGCCGCGTTGCTTGCACTGGTGAACTCGCCGCCGTAGTTGAACGGGCCGTAGATCGCGAGCTTCGCGTCTTCGCTCGTCATCGCGGGCAGCGCGGCAAACAGTGCTTCGACTTCCGGCCAACTCATGATGTGCAGCGTGTTCGCGCTGAAGATCGCGTCGTAGTTCCCTTGCGGCCAGCCTTGCGCGACATCGAGCTCGATCGGCGGCGGCGTGTTCGGAAGCTTCGCTTCGTCCAGCCACGCACGGATGCCCGGAAGATTCTCGGCGCGATCGGACGTCTGCCAGATGAGCTCTCGCATTGCCGCCGCGAAATGCACGGCGTGCTGGCCGGTGCCGCTACCGATTTCCAGCACATGCTTGCGATCGGAAAAATGCGCTTGCAATACCGCTAGGATCGGATCGCGATTGCGATCGCAGGCGGGTGCGTAGGGTTTCTCGCTCATGGCGCCATTTTCGCAGATGTGCGCGCGAACTCCCTCTCCCCTCGCGATGCTTTCCCCCTCTCCCGCTCGCGGGAAAGGTGAAGGATTCACTCGCGCAGGAAATGACCTTCGGCAATATCGAACCAAGGCGTGCAGAGCAGTGCTTGGGTGTCGGCCACGGCAAACGACGCGCGCCAGACCGTCGCGTCCGCTTCGCCGCGCGTAAATGCGCCTTCGGAAAACGGCGCAACGCCAAGGCAGTAGCGCACGCGTCTCGCCGAATCCGGCACTTCGCCTGCAGTCTCGCCGGCGTGCGTCGCGCCGCGTTCGATGCGCGTCGCAAGCGCCACGCGCGGGACGGTCGGTGCGGGCTTGGGCAGCGCGAGCGCCTGCTGGCTCAAGGTCAGCGCGTCGCCGTCGAGCTTCGAGAAAGGCGCCGCGTTCGTCGCCTTGCCGTCGACGGCGACGCCGCGATCGAGCGCCATCAGCGGCGCATCGGCGAGATTCTTGACGGAATACGCGACGCGCAGCGAGCGCGATGCGGCGTCGTAGTCGAAGCGCACGTCGAGCGAGGCGAGCGTCGCCTGGACGTGCGCAGCGCGGTCATCGTCCTTCATCGAGCGCGGCTCCGCGTGGATGCGCGCGGCCGCCGCGAACGAGACGGCGGCCAACGCGAGCGCGAGAAGATTTCGCATCACGCGAGTGTAGTGCCGCCGCGCGGCCGCGCGACAGACCCGCCGGCGCCGGCATGGATGCGCAGGGACCATGCCGGCGCCGAGCGCCTACAGCGCGTAGTGCAGGCGCAGCGGCAGGCCGAGCTCTTTACGCAGACCGTTCTCGGTGAGCGCGGCGGGATTCGCTGTCGTTTTCGGCGTCGCCGGATTGCCGTCGAAATCGTAGGCGACGCCGGTGTTGTCGAGCCCGACCGCCTGCCGCTCGGCATTCGGAACGCCGGCGTTGCGATCCTGCGCGTCGGAACCGGAGTAGGTGCCTGGCTGGAACGTGCCGTTGACGGCGTCGTACGCGTGCGACATCTCGTGATACAGCACGCCGACCGGCGCCGGGAATGCATCCATGTGGAACGACGGGTTGTAGACGATCGTCGCGTCGGAACCCGCGCTCGGGACGCCGCGCGCGCTCAGCTCGCCACCCTGGCTCTGCGTGAATCCGTTGTCCTCGTTCTGCAATTCGCGGATCGTCACCGTGTTGCCGTTCGCCGCGGCCTTGTCGTACTCGGTCAGCATCTGGCGGCCGGTGGGCGAGGAACGCAGCATCTCGATGTCAGCCGTCACGCGCTGCACGAACGCGGACGAGCCTTCGATCTTGAGACCCTTCGAACCCGGCGTGCCAGTGAGATCGACGTTGACGACCTGATTCGTCGCGCCTTTCGCGGCGCTGGCCGTGTCGGTCGCGGTTTGCGCGTAGATCGTGTCGCTGCCGCCCGAATTCGCGATCGTGTCCTTGCCCTGGCCGGCGTAGACGACGTCGTTGCCGGCGCCGCTGTCGATGTTGTCGTCACCGATGCCGCCGGACAGCATGTCCTTGCCGTCGTTGCCGGAAATGCGATCGTTGCCGGCGCCGCCTTCGACGTAATCATCGCCCGCGCCGCCGGCGAGAATGTCGTCGCCGTCGCCACCGTAGACGACGTCGTTGCCCGCGCCCGCGTCGATGGTGTCGACGCCGCTGTTGCCGAACACGTCGTCGCTGCCGGCGCCGGTCTTGATCGTGTCGTTGCCCGCGCCGCCGTCGACGATGTCGTTGCCGGCGCCGGTCGTGATGGTGTCGTCGCCGTCGCCGCCGTCGACGATCAGGTTGACCTTGACGTCGGACGCGACGTCGATCGTGTCGTTGCCGCCGCCGGTGCGCAGCGTCAGCGCCTGATCCTGAGCCATCTCCACTTTGTAGGCTTCGCCGTTCACGGTGACGTTGAGCGAGCCATCGGTGTTGCGCGTGACTTCGAGCTTGTCGTTCGCCGAGCCCGTGGTGAACACGAGCTGGTCCGAGCTGACGTACTGCTGGCCGCCGCCGGCATCGGCGAGCGTACGCTCGCGGGCGATGGTGACGTTGCGGTTGCTCTCGATCGGATCGACCGCGATGGTCTTGCCGTCGGTCGTTTGCTTGTTCGTGCGCTGGCCCGCGTTCGTCGCGTTGCCGTCGATGATCGTCGAGGTATCGGGCGTCTCGGGCCCGGCGCGGCGCACGCCGAGATCGGCGGCCTTCGCAAATTCGGTCGAGCTCGGTTGATAATTCCAGTAGCCGTCGCCGGAGGCGCGGGAATCGATGGAAGCGGACATGGCAATCACCGTGGAAGCAAGGGAATCGATCGACGCCGCGATGGGCGTGGGCACACCGTACGCTCCCGTATGGCGTCGAAACATTGGGGCGTGCCCTACCTCGGGTTTGCCCTAGAACGTGCTCAATCGTCTTTGGCTCGGCTTCTTTCTGACGGCGGCGATCGCTGCGCTATCGCGCTGGATCGTCGGCGGCGACGCGGGCGTTTTCGCCGCGATGATCGGCAGCCTCTTCGAGATGGCGAAGCTCTCGGTCGAGGTAATGATTCTTCTGTTCGGGACGCTGACCTTGTGGCTCGGCCTCTTGCGCATCGCCGAGCAAGCGGGGCTCATCGATGCGCTCGCGCGACTGCTCGGTCCTTTGTTCCGACGACTCATGCCCGAAGTGCCCTCAGGTCATCCAGCCATCGGCCTCATCACGCTCAACTTCGCAGCGAACGCGCTCGGACTCGATAACGCGGCGACGCCGATCGGCCTTCGTGCGATGCGCGAGCTGCAGACCTTGAATCCGAGCGAGACGACCGCGAGCAACGCGCAGATCCTCTTTCTCGTGTTGAACGCATCGTCGTTGACCTTGCTGCCGGTCAGCATCTTCATGTATCGCGCGCAGCAGGGCGCGAGCGATCCGACGCTGGTATTCCTGCCGATCCTGCTCGCGACCAGCGCATCGACATTGACCGGTTTCCTCGCGGTCGCGATCGTGCAGAAGATCAAGCTCGCCGATCCGGTCGTGCTGGCATGGATCGCGGCGATCGCGCTCGCGCTCGGCGGCTTCATCGCGTTCCTTGCGACCTTGTCGGCGGCGGCACTGGCGCCGTTGTCTTCGCTGCTCGGAAACCTGACGCTGTTCGCGATCGTCATCGCATTCCTTGTCGCCGGCGCGCTGCGCAAGGTGCCGGTGTACGAGAGCTTCATCGACGGCGCGAAGCAGGGTTTCGACGTCGCGAAGAATCTATTGCCGTATCTCGTCGCGATGCTGTGCGCGGTCGGCGTGCTGCGCGCGTCGGGTGCGCTCGATCTCGTGCTTGACGGCATCCGCTGGCTGGCCGCGACGGCGGGAATGGATACGCGTTTCGTCGATGCGCTGCCGACCGCGCTCGTGAAGCCTTTTTCCGGCAGCGCCGCGCGCGCGATGCTGATCGAGACGATGAAGACGCACGGCGTCGACAGTTTTCCCGCGCTGGTCGCGGCGACCGTACAAGGCAGCACCGAGACCACGTTCTACGTGCTCGCCGTCTACTTCGGCGCCGTCGGTATCCAGCGCGCGCGCCATGCGGTCGGTTGCGCGCTGCTCGCCGATCTCGCCGGCGTGATCGCATCGATCGCGGTCTGCTACTGGTTTTTCAGCTAGACGCGAACGCTTCCTTCGGCTCACGCGGAGCGCCGCGAAAGTCCTACGCGCATTCGCGGCGGCGCGCGATCGTTCGATCGCCATTTTGCGAGGCACGCTGACGACGGTCCATCGTCGCGGAGGTCGCGTGTCTCGAATCATCGCCTTCGTTGCGTTTCTCGTCGCTCGCGTTTGCGCAGCCGAATGTCCTGCGTGGACATCTGAGCGCGCGCAGAGCGAAATCGCAGCGCTCGACGCGGAGCTCGCGCGCTGGGACACCGCGTATCACCGCGACGGTCATTCTCCTATCGACGATTCCGTGTACGACCAGGCGCGAGCGCGTAGCGCGCACTGGCGTGAATGTTTTCCGGATTCCAAGTCGCGCGCACCGGATCCTTTACGCTCAACGCGCGGTTCCGTCCCTCATCCGATCGTGCAGACTGGCCTCGACAAGTTGCCCGATGCCGACGCGGTCGCGCAATGGATGCACGAGCGCGGCGACGCCGATCTGTGGGTCCAGCCGAAGATCGACGGCGTCGCGGTAACGCTGCTCTACGTCGACGGACGATTGCAGCTCGCGGTCAGCCGCGGCGACGGCGAGCGCGGCGAAGACTGGACCACGAAAGTCGAATCCATCGATGCCGTGCCCAAGAAGTTGCCAGATGCGCCGCCGCGCGTCGTGCTGCAGGGTGAGCTTTACTGGCGCCTGATCGATCACGTGCAGGCAACGCACGCAAGCACCGGCGCGCGTTCGCGTGTCGCAGGTGCGATGGCACGCGCGTCGATCGACGCCGAGACCGCGCAATCGATCGGCTTCTTCGTCTGGGAATGGCCCGATGGACCTGCTTCGATGCCGGAGCGCATCGAGCGCTTGCGCGAATTCGGGTTCGACGAGCCCGCCGCATACACCATCGCGATCGACAATGTCGAAGAAGCCGGCGATTGGCGCGACGCGCGGTTCAACGCCGAGCTCGCGTTTGCAACGGACGGCGTCGTGATCCGGCAGGGCACGCGACCCGACGGATCGCAGTGGCAGGCGAAACCGCCGTCGTGGGCGGTCGCGTGGAAATATCCGCCGTCCGAGGTGTTGGCCGAAGTGCGCGGCGTCGAATTCGCGATCGGACGCACGGGCCGCATCACGCCGGTCGTCGAGCTCGAACCTATCGCGCTCGACGGGCGCACGATCCGGCGCGTCAACGCGGGTTCGCTCGCGCGCTGGAAACGGCTAGATGTGCGCGCCGGCGATCACGTCGCGATCTCGCTCGCGGGCATGACGATTCCGCATCTCGATTCGGTGGTGTGGCGCTCGCCGGCGCGCGCGGACATCGACGTGCCGGACGCAAGTAAATTCGATGCGCTGACGTGCTGGCATTCGACCGACGGCTGCGAATCGCAATTCCTCGCGCGGCTCGAGTGGCTCGGCGGAAAGCACGGGCTCGATCTCGGCATCGGGCGCGAGACGTGGGAAAGCCTGGTCGATGCGGGAGCGATCGCGAGTCTCGTCGATGTGTTCGATTCCGATGACAGTCGACTCGCCGAGGTGATCGGATTCGGCGCGGATCGCGCGAACGCGCTGATGGTTCGCATTGCGCTCGCGCGCGAGCAGTCTTTCGCGACCTGGCTGCGCGCGCTCGGCGCGCCGCCGCACTTCGACGCGCGCGATTGGGCGAGCGCCACAAAGCGCGATCTCGCCGACTGGCGGCGCGAAGGTCTGACGCCTGCGCAAGCGCGCGCGGCCGTCGCGTTCGCGCGGCATCCGGATATGCAGGCCGCGGCGCGTCGCCTCGGCGAGCTCTCGATTCCGGGTTTCCAACCTGAATGATCGCAATTACCCGTCGGAGGGCCGGTTTGGCTCCGATTCCTTATATTGCACTTGAGATAAATATGAGTAATAATTGCATACGAAATGAAAGCCGGAGGCGCCATGCCGCAGTCCGCTACGCACAGAGTCCAGTCGATGGGCACCGATCCCGGCCGCGTTCTGACCAAGGCAGCGCTGCGTGCCGCCGACATTCTCGATATCCCGCAGCGCACGCTCGCCGACATCATCGGTGTCAGCGCGTCGACGGTTTCGCGTGCCGCGCACGGCGGCGCGCCGGTGGATCCGGACAGCAAGGCGGGCGAGCTCGCCAAGCTCTGGGTGCGCGTGTTCCGCTCGCTCGACGCAATCGTCGGCTCGAACGACGAGGCAGCGCGCGCCTGGATCAATTCGGCCAACGCCGCGTTCGGAGGCGAGAAGCCAATCGATCGCCTGCGCAGCGCCGAAGGCTTGATCCACGTTCTGCATTATCTCGACAGCGCTCGCGCTCGTCTTTGATCCGACCGATTGCGGCATGGTGCGCTGACCCGATCGCAAATCGTGCGACACGGGTTTGCGATGCTGCGGCCATCGAGCCGAAACCATGACCGCGATCACATTGGACATTGTGCAGAAAGCCATGCGGCGCCTGAGCGCGACGCCGTGGCGCGTCGTCGAAGCGCAGCATCGCGCGTCGACGATGCGGCTGGTCGACACGCTCGACGAGCAGGCCGCGCTCGAGGAGCTCATCGACGAGAGCAAGCCGCCGCTGCCGGGCGATGTCGCGCGTCTGCATTATCTTCTGGCGACGCCGTTCCGCTATCCGGCGCCTCCGCCCTCGGGTTCGCGTTTCCGCGGCATCGGCGATCCCGGCATCTGGTACGGCGCGGACGTCGTGCACACGGCACTCGCCGAAGTCGCGTACTGGCGCTTGCGCTTTCTTGCCGATTCGCCGGCGACGCCGGATCTGCCGCCGGTTTCGCACACCGCGTTCCGCGCCGGCGTCGCCGGCAGCGCGATCGTGCTGGCCGAGCCGCCGTTCGAGCGCCAGCGCAAGCAGTGGGAGGACGCGGCGGATTACACCGCGACGCAGGCGCTGGCGCGAACCGCGCGCGAAGCCGGAGTCGCGCTGATCCGCTATCGCTCGGTGCGCGATCCCGAACACCGCGCCGCTGTCGCCGTGCTGACGCCGAAAGCGTTTCGCAAATCCGAGCCGATCGAGCAGCACACGTGGCTGATCAAGGTGACGCGCGAGCGCGTCCTGGCCGAAGCGAATATTTCCGGCGAGCGCATCGCATTCGATGCGGCCGAAGTCGGCGCGCCGCACGCGAGGGAGAAATGAGCGCGTTCGCATGGACCACAGCGATCAAGCCTATCGCGCAGACGGCCGCGGCGGCATGTTCTCGCTCGAGAACGGAGAAGGCGTGCGCTTCCTGACGCGCTCACGCCTTTTCACAGACGAGGAAATCGATGCGCTGAAAGTCGCCGGCCGCTTCGGCGGCTAGCGACGATCAGGCGCGGCTGCGCGAAGGTCCGCCGCCGAGGATCCGCGCCGGCAGGAAGATGATCGCGCGCAGAAGCTCGAATACGCCCTCGACCGCGATGCCGAGAATCCGGAACGGCAACAGCAGCAGCCAGACGATCGGATAGAGCACCAGCGCCAGCAGCGCCAGCGGCCAGCAGAAGACGAGGAGGAGAATCCAGAGCAGGAAGGTAAGCATCGACATTCTCGCCAGAGCGTCGTCCTCGACGCGGGATCACGATCGCGTAAATGGAGACGCCTCGGCAGTGCCAAAAGGGGTAGCCGTCGCGATCTACGCCGGCGGGGGCCCTTGCCCGGTCAGCGCCGCGCGGATTTCGCGGAGCTTGGCCTTGATCGCCGCTTCGTTCTCGGGCCCGCTGCGCAACAGCATCTTCTGACCCGCCGAGCGCGATTCCAGGGCCGGATCGGCGAACTCATACATGACGTTCGGCTGCGTCAGCGCGACCGGCTGTGTCAAATCCGGCGTCGCCAGGAGATGATCGATGACGAAGACCAGGCGGTCGTTGAAATAGCCGTCCGGATATCCGAGCTGCCGATAGGCTTCTTGGAACAGCGGATAGAAACGCACGTACCACGCGACCAGCGCCTTCGCGTCGACCGCCTGCGCGATGTGTGCGTAGCCGGCGTAACGCGCGGAATTCTTCGCATCGATCGTGCGTTTGTCCCCTTCGAGCGCCGTGCCGAACGTGCCTTGTGCGCCGCGTATCGGCAGCACGTCCGCGGCGAGCTTCTGCCGAGGCAGGCTGTCGATCGTCGCGACGATGCGCTGGACGACGTGCTGCGGATTCAGGATGCCGACAAGATTCTCACCGCCGAGCAGCGACGCCAGCGCTTCGCCGATCGTGGCGTCGCTTTCGTCGAGCTTCGGCAAAGGCGTCGCATCGGCGGCGGCGCCGGTATCGGCCTCGGTAATCGGATGCTGGATCGCCGGCGCCGCCGCCTGCTGCGCATCCGTCTGCGCAAGCGTGGACGGCGGCGGCAACGCCTCGGTCACCGGCTCCTTTCCCGTGCGCGCGAGGTAAATGCCGACGCCGAGCGCGCCGGCAACCGCGAGCGTACCCGCGGCCCACGCCCACCAGGGCGTCTTCGCTTTTCGGTATGCAGCGCGCGGCGAGGTCGATGCCATCGAAGCTTGTGACCTGCGCCGACGGCTTTTGGTTCCGCGTCAGCGAGCGGCTTTCGACGCCCACAATCGCGCGAGGTAGCGCTCCAGCGCGTCGCGATCGCGGGGCGCGAGATTGACGCGATGCCCCTGACCGACGCGGTCGATCAAGCGGGCGAGATTCGGCTCTTCGTCGCGATAGTCGGCCGGCCGCGCATCGCCGAAATAGAGGTAGTTGTCGCTCAGAAGCACGCTGGCGCGCGCGTAGGCGGGCGCCTCGCCGAGATCGTTCGCCATGTCGTCGGCCGAAATCGGGATCGCCGCGTCGGCACGCGGATGGAACGCGCCGTTGCGCCAGGCGTAGACGCAGTCGCGCCGATCGCGCCATTCTCTTGTGCGGTAGTAGGCTCCGGGCGCGAGCTTGTCGGTCACGACGGCCGCGTAGACCAGGCGCTGGTCGCGGCACATCGACTTGGCCGCGAAGGCGACGATGGTGTCGCCGACTGCGGCCGTCGAGCGGATGGCGGGCTTGCACAGCGCGAGCGACAGCAGCCCGTCCTCAACGCAGGGCGCCGTGCCGTCGTCGTAGCGGATCTTGTAGACGTAAAGGCGGCTCATCGCATCAGCGTAACGTCGCGCCGTCAATTTGTGGCGCCGGGCGCACTCTCGGGCAACGGACGGCCCAGGATTAAGGGCGCGTTTTCCAGAGCACCCGCACGATAGCGCCCGCGCAAGAGGATTCGGCATGCGAAAACGCAATTCCATCACCGCGGAACGCGAACGAAAGCTCGCCAGCGAGCGCGAGGGAGCGCCGGCGGTGCGCAAATCGGCCGAGAATCCGCCGGTGCGCATCACACATCCCGAGCGCATCGTCTATCCCGACACGGACATCACCAAGCAGGACGTTGCGGATTACTACCGCGCGGTAATGCCTTGGCTCCTGCCCGAGATCACCGGGCGGCCGCTGTCGGTGATCCGCTGTCCCGACGGCGCGGGCGGCACCTGCTTTTTCCAGAAGCACCACGCCGACAAGCTCGGCGCGAGCGTTTCTTCGATCACGCTACGCGAGAAGGATGGCGGCAGCGATCGCTATCTCTATGTGGACAACGCGCGCGGCGTGCTCGAGCTGGTTCAGATGAATACGCTCGAATTCCATCCGTGGGGCGCGCGCGTCGACGATCCGGAAAAACCCGATCGCCTCGTGTTCGACCTCGATCCCGCGCCGGGCATCGGCTGGAACGATCTCATCGCCGCGGCGAAGGACGTGCGCGCGCGCCTGCGCAAACACGGGCTCGAAAGTTTTGCGCGCCTTTCCGGCGGCAAGGGCGTGCACGTGGTCGTGCCGATCCGGCGCGGTCCCGTGTGGGACGACGCCAAGGCGTTCAGCGAATCGATCGCGGCCGAGATGGCGGCGGATGAACCTTCGCGCTATCTCGCGACGGCGAGCAAGGCCGAGCGCAAAGGCCGCATCTTCATCGACTGGCTGCGCAACACGCGCGGCGCGACCAGCGTCGCGAGTTTTTCGCTGCGCGCGCGCGCCGGCGCGCCGGTCGCGATGCCCGTGCGCTGGACCGATCTTGCGAAAGTCGGCGGTCCCGCGGTGTTCGATCTGCACGCCGCGGCCAAGCGCGTCAATGCGCTGCGCAAGCATCCGTGGGACGACTTCGCCACCTTGCGCCAGTCGCTGCCGCGAAAGTCCGCGAAGCGATGAAAGGCGATCGCGCGTCGTCCGGTCACATTCGATCGATCTTGCTTGGGACGAAGTCGGCGTGAAAGGGATGTGGGTCCGTTGATGATGGATAAGAATCCGGAATTCGTTCTTCGCACACTCGCACTCGCGATGATGATCGCCGCGCCGCTCGCCGTGCAGGCGAAATCGCACGAGGCCGATCACGTCACCGTCGAGCTGATCAGCGAGCACACCGCGCTCGTGCCGGGCCAATCGATGCAGATCGGCCTTTTGCTTCGCCACGAGCCGCACTGGCACACGTACTGGATCAATCCGGGCGATTCGGGGTTGCCGACGACGCTCGATTTCACGTTGCCACAAGGCTTCAAGACGCAGGACATCGCCTGGCCACTGCCCAAGCGCTTCGACGTCGGCGGTCTCTACAATTTCGGTTACGAAGGCGAGACGCTGCTGCCGGTCGCGATCGAAGTTCCCGCCGACGCGCGGCCGGGCACGAGCGTGCAGATCGCCGTCGTCGCGAAGTGGCTGGTCTGCCGCGAAGAATGCATTCCGGGCAAGGCTTCGCTTGCGCTCGATCTTCCGATCGTCGCGGCGCCGGCCAAGCCCGATCAGCGGTGGACGGCGCAGTTCGCGCGCGCGCGTCTCGAACAGCCGCAAGCGACGGCGTGGAAAAGCGAGGCGCACATCGCGGGCGATCGCATCACGATTGCGCTCAGCGGTCCCGGACTTCCCGATACGAAAGGTCTCGATGCGTTCGTCGAGGAGCGCAAGCTCGTCGACAACAAGCCGCCGCAGATCCGGCGCGACGGCGATGCGCTCGTCGTTGAGGCCGCGAAGAGCGAATACTTTGGAACTTCGCCCGCCACGTTCGATCTCGTAGTGACGGCGCCGTCCGCGGCCGGCATTCGCGGCTGGCGCGTGCGGGTTCCGCTTCTCGATGGAAGCGCCGGCGCATCCGCGCCCGCGCGTTGATTCCAGCCCTGATGGAGATCGCGATGAAACCTCGTCTGATGATGCTCGCCGCCGCGCTGACTCTTCTCGCAGCGCCCGCGTTCGCCAAACCGGTTGTCGGTCAGGCCGCTCCGGATTTCTCGGTCACCGACGCGTCCGGCAAGACGCAGAGCCTGTCGGCGTACAAAGGCAAGACCGTCGTGCTCGAGTGGAACAATCCGGAATGTCCGTTCGTGCGCAAGCACTACGGCGCCGGCAACATGCAGAAGCAGCAGGTCGAAGCGGCGAGCGAAGGCGTCGTCTGGCTGACCGTCAATTCGGGCGCGGCCGGCAAGCAGGGGCATCTCGACGCAAGCGAAGCCAAGGCGTATGTCGCCAAGGTCGGCGGCAAGGAAAGCGCCTATCTGCTCGACGCCGACGGAAAAGTCGGCCACGCCTACGATGCGAAGACGACGCCGCACATGTACGTGATCGACAAGGACGGCACGCTGCGCTACATGGGTGGCATCGATTCGATCGCGAGCACCGACGTCGACGATATTCCGAAAGCGACGCAGTACGTGCGGCAGGCGCTGAGCGAGCTTGCTTCCGGCAAGACCGTCAGCGTGACGACGTCCGAGCCGTATGGCTGCTCGGTGAAGTACGGGTCGTAATCAGGTCTTCGTATCCGCCACCGGCGGCGTATCGCCAACGGGCATTGCCGCAGGAACGATCGCCGGTGTCGCCGCGGCGTAGCGGCGCGACAGCGATCGCGTGACGTTCCAGGCCAGCACGAATGCGGCGATCAGCAGCGTCGATGACAACAGGAACGGCGCGCCGGGCAGATACAGCGGCGCGTGATCGCTGATGAAGAGCGCGAAGATCTGCGTGAAGATCGCAGGACCGAAGATGCCGGCGAGACTGGCGAGGCTCGACACCGCGCCTTGCAGGCGGCCTTGTTCGCGCGGATCGACCTGGCGCGTCATCAGCGCCTGCGTCGCGGGTCCGGCGAGTCCCCACAGCGCGAGCAGCGGAATGCCGATCAGGAACACCTGCGGAATGCTGGCGATGCCCATTGCGGCGAAACCCGCGGCGCCGAAGACGAGTCCGGCAAGAAGCGTGCGGCGCTCGCCGACGCGCGGCACGAGCTTGCCGACCAGCCAAGCCTGCGTGAACGCATTGCACACGCCGACTAGCGCCAGCGTGTAGCCGACGGCTTGCGGTCCCCAGTTGTAACGGTAGTCCGCGTAGAGGACGAAGACGCTTTGCAGCACGTAGTGCGCGAGGTTGGTCAGCAGCACGACGGCTGCGAGGCCGAACACTTGCGGATAGCGGCGCAGCAGGATCAGCGATCCGAGCGGGTTGGCGTGGCTCCAGTCGAAACGCGGACTCCGCTTCTCGGGCGGCAGCGATTCGGGCAGCACGAAATAGCCATACAGGAAATTCGTCAGCGCGAGAGCGGCGGCGGCCCAGAATGGAAGACGCAGATCGATGCCGCCGAGAAAACCGCCGAGCGCAGGGCCGATGATGAAGCCGATGCCGAACGCTGCGCCCAGCATGCCGAAACTCGCCGCGCGTTTTTCCGGAGGCGTCACGTCGGCGATGTAGGCGTTCGCGGTGGTGAAGCTCGCCGCGGTCATGCCCGAGATGCAGCGTCCGATCAGGAGCAGCGGCAGCGTGTTGACCAGCGCCATGAAGAGGAAATCGACGCCGATGCCGAGGTTCGACAGCAGCACGACCGGCCGCCGCCCGAAGCGATCGGAGAGGGCACCTTGGATTGGCGCGCAGGCGAACTGGATCGCCGCGAACAGCGTGCCGAACACGCCGACCCACATCGCCGCTTTCGCGACGCCGCCGCCGGCCAGCTGCTCGACGAGGTGCGGCAGCACGGGAATGATGATGCCGAACGACAGGATGTCGATCAGCACGGTGACGAAGATGAAGATCAGGGCCGCGCGGCGGGGCGGGGCTGCATGTTCTGTCACGGGCGCGGTTTCACTGGCTGGAGTGGTGCGGACGATAGCGCATTTGCCCGACCGATTCGTTGCGCGCCGAGCGGGGAGAGGCGCGCCTCAGCGCTGCGCGTGAATATCGATGAAGCGCAGGAACTCCGCGCGCGTGCGCGCATCTTCGCGGAAGCTGCCGCGCATTTGGCTCGTGACCATCGATACGCCGCGCTTGTGCACGCCGCGTGTCGTCATGCACTGATGCGCCGCGTCGATGACGACGCCGACGCCGCGTGGCTTGAGCACGTCTTCGATGCACTGCGCGATTTCTGCGGTGAGTTTTTCCTGCACCTGGAAGCGGCGCGCGTAGGCGTCGACGACGCGGGCGAGCTTGGAGATGCCGACGACCTTGTCGGTCGGCAGATAGCCCACGTGCGCGCGGCCGATGATCGGCGCCATGTGGTGCTCGCAATGCGATTCGAATTCGATGTCGCGCAGCACGATCATCTCGTCGTAGCCGGCGACTTCCTCGAACGTGCGGCGCAAATATTCTTTCGGATCGACCGCGTAGCCGGAAAACCAGTCGCGATAGGCTTCGACCACGCGCTTGGGCGTGTCGATGAGGCCTTCGCGCTTGGGCGATTCGCCGGCCCAGGCGAGCAGCGTGCGTACGGCGTCTTCGGCTTGGCTCTGGCTGACGGCGGGTTTCTTCGATTTCTTCATGCGCGCCTCCGCGGATCGCGCGGCGAGTCTAGCAGGCCGGCGCCGAGCGCTCGAATCCGCGCGCGTCAACGCGCGGCGCGACGTGCCGGTTTCGCGTCGATCGGTGCGAGAACCCACGACAGCGCGACGAGGCGATCGCGTTCGGCGGTGCGCGGGCGATGCAGGAGCTTGCCGAGCCGGTTCAAGAGCCGGTTGATCTCGGCGAGCTCGGACGGACCGACCCAGCCTTTGAGACGCGAGGTCCAGAGCTCGCGATGCTCGCCTTCGACGATTGTTTCCGGATCGCCGAGCGCGCGCGCGAAATCGCGGCCGGCGATGCGCAGCACGCTGCTCGCGACGCGCTCGACGGCTTTCGCGTTCTCGGTTGCGCCGGGACGATAGCGCAGCGCGAGACGCTCGCCGCGTCGCGTCGGCAGGCGATATCGACGTCCATCGAGCGCGGCTTCTTCCTCGACGAGCCCGCCGGCGGCGAGCTGGCGCAGGTGGTAGTAGAGCCCGTCGGCCGGGCGGCCGAGCTGCGCGGCGAGCTCGGCGACCGAGGCTTCTCCGCCGAGCGCTTCGAGCGTGTCGACGATTTCGATGCGCGTCGGCGAGACCAGGAGCTCGATCTCCTTTGCGTTCTCCACGCCGCCGCGTGCCGCTTTCTTCTGTGCCATTGGTTGGCTTGCCTTCGTTGAAATTAAGACAGATTATTCAACAATCGGCGCGAGCATGCAAAGCCCGTCGGCACACTGGGAGATCCGCAAATGACTCATCGATGGTTGGCCGCGACGTTCGCGGCTCTGGTTTTTTCCGCGGCGACGGCGATGCACGCCGACGATGCGGCCGCCCTGTTCGCGAAGTTCAAGGAAGCGAGCGGCGGCAAGCAATGGGATGCGATCAAGACGCTGCAAAGCACCGGCACGATCGGCGCCGGCGGGATGTCCGGCGAGGTCGTCATCGTGCAGGACCTCGCGACCGGCCGTTCTTACGATCGCTACAAGCTCGGCCCGATCGAAGGTGCCGATGGCTACGACGGCCAGCAAGGCTGGCAGCGCGATCCCGGCGGCGAAGTCGCCGCGCTGGATGCGCCCGAGGCCAAGCGTCGCGCGCGCAGCCAGTCGTGGCTCGACGCGCGCGCGTTTTGGTATCCGGCGCGGATCAAGGCAAGCTACGGCGCGGTCGCCGAGCGCGAGCTCGACGGCAAGAAATATCGCGTCGTCGACGCCACGCCGGACAACGGCGATCCGATCGGTCTGTGGTTCGCGGCCGACACGGGACTCCTCGCGCGCATCGTGCAGCGCGAAGGCCAGGACACGACGACGACGACGCTCGAGGACTACCGCGAAAGCGGCGGCATCCGCGTTCCGTTCCATGTCGTCAGCGATCGCACTGACTCGGCCGGACGCACCGATCCGCGCGCGCGCACCGAAGTGCGCCTGGCCGCGGTCAAGGCCAACGTGACGATTGCCGACGTCGACTTCGCGATGCCGGCGATGGCGGCGACGTCACGCATCGACGATCCCAGCGGCATCGCGCGCATCCACTTCGATCTCGTCAACAACCACATCTATGCCGAAGGCTCTATCGACGGCAAGAGCGCGCGCTTTCTCGTCGACACCGGCGGCGAGAACATCCTGACGCCCGCAGCGGCGAAGAAATTCGGCATCACCAGCGAAGGCAAAACCGCTGGCCGCGGCGTCGGCGACGAGATCGTCGACGTCGGCTTCGGTCAAGCGCAGGAAGTACGCCTCGGCGGCGCCGTGCTGGACAAGCCGGTGTTCGCGATCATGGACCTCGGCAAGCTGACCGAAGTCGAAGGCTACGAATGCGACGGCCTCGTCGGCTACGAGATGTTCCGCCGCTTCGGCGTAACGATCGATTACGTGAACCGCACGCTGACGGTGGCAGATCCGTCCAAGTTCACGCCGCCGGCGAACGCCAGCATCGTTCCGTTCGAGCTCAGCGATCACATTCCGATCCTCACGGGAACGCTCGACGGCGCGCCGGTGCGTCTCAGCGTCGACACGGGCTCGCGCACGTCGCTGACGATGCATTCCCCGTTCGTGCGCCGGAACGATCTCGTCGCGAAATACCACGCCGCGCCGGAAGCGGTGATCGGCTGGGGCATCGGCGGTCCTTCGCGCGCACGTCCGGCACGCTTCGGGGCGCTCAAGATCGGCGAGGCGACCATCACCGGCGTCGCCGGCGATCTCTATACCGGCGACAAGGGCGCGTTCGCCGATCCGGATCTTTCGGGCAACCTCGGCGGCGGCGTGCTGCATCGCTTCACGGTCGCGTTCGATTACGCCGCCAAGCGCATGTATCTCGCGCCGAACGCGGATTTCGCGAAAGCGGATACGTTCGATCGCAGCGGTTTGTTCCTGCTCGGCGACGGCGATGCGCTTTCGATCGCCGACGTCGCGCCGGAAAGCGCCGCGGCGCGCGCAGGTTTGCAGGCGAAGGATCGCATCACCGCGATCGGCGGCGAGAAGGTGACCTGGAAATCGCTGCTCGACTGGCGCGCCAAATTTCGCGCGATGCCGGTCGGAACGAAGGTGAAGGTCGAGCGCGAGCGCGGCGGCAAGCGCGAGACGGTGGAGCTGGTGTTGGCTGATCGGATCGCTGCGGCGTCTTGAAGTGTCGTATCAAATCGTCGTCATCCCGGCGAAAGCCGGGATCCATCTTGCTCCATGCGCGAAAGCGAAAATGGGTCCCGGCTTTCGCCGGGACGACAAGAGAGAGCTATTCGACGCGGCAGAACACCGCTTTGAGATACCGCGATTCCGGCACGTGCGCCAGGAACGGATGATCCGGGCCCGCGCCCGAGATCTTCAGCACCTGCACGGTGCGGTTCGCATAGAACGCCGCGCGGCGCAGCATGTCGAGGAACTGCTCCTCGCTGACCAGGCCCGTGCATGAGCAGGTCAGGAAGATTCCGCCCGGCTTCACGGCGGCGAGCGCGAGCTTGTTCATGTCGAGGTATTTCTTCAGCGCGGGAATCACTTGCTCGCGATCGCGCGTCATCTTGGCCGGATCGAGCACGACGACGTCGAACAGATCCTTCTTGTTGACCGAAATATCGCGCAGCCAATGGAAGATGTCCGCCTGCACGAAGCGCACGCGCGCCTTATTGAGCCGCGCGTTGCGCTCGGCGATGCCGAGGATTTCTTCGTCGAGATCGACGCCGACGACTTCGTCCGCGCCGCCGATCGTCTTCGCATAGATCGCAAAGCCGCCGGAATTGCAGCACAGGTCGAGCACGCGCTTGCCGGTACAGAACTCCGACAGCAGCTTTCGATTGTCGCGCTGATCGGCGAAAAATCCGGTCTTGTGTTTGGTGCCCGGCGCGGCTTGAAACTGCACGCCGTGCTCGTGGATCACGCTCGGCGCAGGCGGCGCGGGAATGCCGCAGTCGAAACTTTCCTGCTTCTGCACGTGCTCTTCGGCGAACCAGTAGAGGGTCGCGTTGGGGAAATGTTCGAGCAGGCAGCGGCGGATCAGATCGCGCTGCTTGAACATGCCGGCCGAGAAATACTCGATGACCAGCGTGTCGGCGAAGCGGTCCACGACGAGGCCGGACAAGCCATCGCCTTCGGAATGGATCAGTCGATACGCATCGGTGACGGCGTCGAGCTTCAATACCTCGCGGCGGAGCGCGACGGCCCGCGCGATCTTGCGCGAGAAAAACGCTTCGTCGACGGCCTCGTCGGGATCGGCCGTGAGCACGCGCAGCGCAATGCGCGAATGGCCGTTGTAGAAGCCGCGGCCGGCGAACTGGCCTTCGCGGTCGTAGATCTCGACGATGCTGCCGGGCTTGGGCTTCTGCTCCGGCTTCTCGACCATCTTCTGGAAAATCCACGGATGGTTCGAGCGGCGCTCGGTCTTGAGATGAATGACGGGCAGGGCGCCCGGGACTTCGGAATTCATGGCGCCATGATAATTCATGCGCCGCCGCCGGCCCGCGCATGCTGCGGTCGCGCTTGCCAAGCCCGGCGCCGGCGGCTAAGGTCGTTCGCGAAAGAAGGGGAGTAGCTCCCGCCGCCGAGATCGTCAGCACGAGCCGAAAGGCTCCGGTCCGGTGGGCAGACGAGGCTTTTGAGGGCGTCTGCGAGCAAGACCTTCGCCGATCACGGCGAAGGTGCGCCCGAAATAACGAGGCCCCGTGCGCCGCCGGCTCACTGGGCCTTTTCGTTTTTCGGAGCGCGCGATGCATTCGATAGGAACACCGGGACTCTGGGCGGCCTTCGCGGCCGTCGTGCTGGCGGCGCTCGCCGTCGATTTCTTCGTGCTGCGGTCGAAAGGCGCGCGGCGCGTTTCGTTCCGCCAGGCGATCCGCTGGAGCATCGCCTGGATCGCGCTCGCGCTGATCTTCGACGCAGCCCTTTGGTACTGGCTCGATGCGCATAGCGGCAGCGAGGTCGCCAACCGTTTCGCGCTCGAATTCCTGACCGGCTACGTCGTCGAGAAATCGCTCGCGGTCGACAACATCTTCGTGTTCCTGATGGTGTTCAACTCGTTCGCGGTGCCGGCGGAATTGCGTCAGCGCGTGTTGATGCTCGGCGTCCTCGGCGCGATCGTGCTGCGCGCGATCCTGATCTTCATCGGCGCCGCGCTGGTCGCGGAATTTCACTGGATCCTCTATCTCTTCGGGCTCTTCCTCGTCGTCACCGGCATCAAGATGCTGCTCGGCGCAAACAGCGAACCGGATCTGGAAGGCAATCCGATCCTGCGCTGGATGCGCGGCCACCTGCCGCTCACCAAGAAATTCCACGACGGTGCGCTGACCGTCATCCACGAAGGAAAGCGCTGCTACACGCCGCTGTTCGTCGTGATGGTGCTGATCGCGGTCACGGACGTGATCTTCGCCGTCGATTCGATTCCTGCGATCTTCGCGGTCACCGAAGATCCGTTCGTGGTGCTGACGTCGAATGTCTTCGCGGTGCTCGGATTGCGTGCGCTCTTCTTCCTGCTCGAAGGCATGGCGGCGCGCTTTCATCTGCTCACGTATGGGCTCGCCGCGGTGCTGCTCCTGATCGGCACGAAGATGCTGATCGCCGGCTGGTGGAAGATGCCGATCGGCATCGCGCTCGGGCTGGTTGCGCTCTTGATCGGCGCGTCGATGTTGGCGAGTCTTTGGATCGCGCCGAGGAAGCGCGAAGCGTGACGCGGCTCAACCGACGGCTTTGGCCATCTCCGAGCTCGAGGCCACGCGGTTGCGTCCGGCGCGCTTGGCCGCGTACAGCGCGCGATCGGCAGCGCGCAGCAGCGCGGTGAGGTTTTGCGTCGCCGGCGACAACGCGGCGACGCCGGCGGAGATGTGCAGCGTCAGGCGGTGGCCGTTGATGTTGATCGCGGCGTGCTCGAGATGGCGGCGCAGTTTTTCGGCGATGGCGCCGGCCTCGGCTTCGTCGACACGCGGCAGCAGCACGGCGAATTCCTCGCCGCCGATGCGGCTCAGGAGCTGATCTTCGAGCAAGGTCTCGCGCAGCAGCGCGACGATGCGCTGCAGCGCCTTGTCGCCGCATTCGTGGCCGAGCTCGTCGTTGACGCGCTTGAAGTGATCGATGTCGACGGCGAGGAGCGATAGCGATTCGCGGCCGCGCACCGCCTGCTCGATCGCCTCGGTGGCGCGGATCTCGAACGTGCGGCGGTTGTAGACGCCGGTCAGCGAATCGATCTCGGCCAGGCGCGACAGCTCGTCGTTGATGCGGTCGTTGCACATCAGGAGGAAGCCGATCGTGCCGACCATCGGCAGGCCCGAGCCGGTCAGGAAGAAAAGATTGCGCGAGAACTCGCGCGTCGCATCGAACGCATCGCCCGCGCCGGAAAGCTCGATCAGCGCGCGCAGCAGCATCGGCAGCGCGCACACGACGAAAAGTCCGGCGGTGAGATAGTCAGCCGCGCGCCGGGTTCGCGCGCCGGTCAATACCGAATGCGCGACCGCGAGACTCAAGCACGCCAGCAGCGGCGCGCCGAAGCCGAGGCGCCAGCGCGTGCTCGGCCAGATATAGCCGAACACGATCGGCACGACGACAAGGCCGATCAGGAGCGCGATTTCGAACCGGCTGTAGCGCCCGTTGCCGCTCGCGAATACGCGCACGGCGCGTCCCATCTGCATATAGGCGAACGCGAAGAGGGCATTGGCGAGCACGATCGCGCTGATGCCTGGCAAAGCGCCGACGAACGCGAACAGCAAGAACACCGGAATTTGCAGCAAAAGCCCCGAGATCCAGATGTGCATCGCACGCCGCTGATGATCCGGAAAGTGCGAGACGGCCGCAGCGAGGCTCAAGCCCACGACAAGCGTCAGGCCCGAGTTGACCAGCATCGCGGTGGCAATATCGAAATGCATGCGCATCGTGCGAAGACCGGCAGACCTTCGCGCTCTGGGCGCGGGGCGGCCGGCGGACCTTGCTCCCTCCTGTGACGACCGGTTGCCTGCGAGCCCGGCCGTGTCGCGGCGATGCTACCGGGTAGAAGCGTGCCGGCATAGCGACCTTGCAAATTTTTCCACTCGTGGTCGGTCCGTGAAAAACGGCGATTTTCGAGGGCGGCCCTTGCATGCCGCCCTGCGATCCCAACCATTCGCCCATGGTCAGCGTGCCTCCACTCCCCGAACCCACCTCGACGTCCGTCGCCCAGGACAGGAAGCGCTTGCGCTATGCGGTGCTTGGCTCCGCGGCGCTGCTGGCCGGCGTCTGGATCGCCTGGCTCGCGGCCTGGCTCCTCGGCTGGTCGCTCGACGATCTGGGCATCGAGCCGCGTCGGGTCGGCGGACTCCTCGGCATCCTGACCGCGCCGCTGGCGCATGCCTCGTTCGATCACTTGATGTCGAACACGCTGCCGCTCGGGCTGATGGCGACCTTGGTGCTGTACTGCTATCCACTCGGCGCGCGCTGGGCGCTGCCGATGATCTGGCTTCTTTCCGGCATCGGCGTCTGGCTGTTCGCGCGGCCGTCGGTGCACGTCGGCGCGAGCGGCATCGCGCATGGGCTCATGTTCTTCCTGTTCGTGATGGGGCTCTTGCGCCGCGACCGGCTCGCGATCGTCACCGCGCTGGTCGTGTTCTTCCTCTACGGCGGCATGCTTTTGACCGTGCTGCCGCGCGAGCAGCACATCAGTTTCGAATATCACCTCGCCGGCGCGGTCGCGGGCCTGCTCGCCGCGTTCGTCTGCTATCGGCGCGATCCGCTGCCCCCGCGCAAGCGCTACAGCTGGGAAGACGAGGAAGAGAGCGTCTCGCCGGTCGACGAGGAATACGAATTGCCGCGCCCGCGCGACGTGCCGGTGCTGTGGCAGCGCCCGAATGGCGCGGAAACGCGCCGCGTCATCCGTTTCGTGCCGCGCGGAAGCGGCGGAACGCCTCCGCCGAGCGTTCATTGACGCCACGTCGCGGCGAACCGCGCTAAGCTCTGGCCATGCATTCGAAGAGGTTTTCGCCATGGCCGCGCTGAACACGCCACGCCGCGTGGAGCATCAACAGACCGACAAAGGCTACGTGCCGGTCTATACGACGGCCGTCGTCGAGCAGCCGTGGTCGAGCTATGCGTCGTCCGATCACGAAACCTGGGCGACCTTGTTCCGCCGCCAACGCGAGATATTGAAAGGCCGCGCCAGCCGCGACTTCATCGACAACCAGGAACGCTTCGGCATGACGCCGGACGCGATCCCGCGTTTCGACGATCTCAACGAAGTGCTGGCCAAAGCCACCGGCTGGCAGCTGGTCGGCGTCGAGGGCTTGCTGCCCGAGCTCACGTTCTTCGATCACCTCGCCAACCGGCGCTTTCCGGTGACCTGGTGGATTCGCAAGCCCGATCAGATCGACTACATCGCCGAGCCCGATCTTTTCCACGATCTCTTCGGCCACGTGCCGCTGCTGCTGAATCCGATCTTCGCCGACTACATCCAGGCCTACGGCCGCGGCGGCGTGCGCGCGCACGGCATCGGCGGCGACGCGTTGGTCAACCTGACGCGGCTCTACTGGTACACCGTCGAATTCGGTCTCATCAAGCAAGACGACGGATTGCGCATTTACGGCTCGGGCATCGTGAGCTCGAAGGGCGAATCGATCTACTGTCTCGAATCGCCGGCGCCGAACCGCATCGGCTTCGATCTCAAGCGCATCATGCGCACGCGCTATCGCATCGATACGTACCAAAAAACCTACTTCGTCATCGACAGCTTCGAGCAGTTGATGGAAGCGACATATCCGGATTTCCTGCCGATCTATCAGGAGCTCGCCGAGCAGCCGTCGATTCCGGCCGGAACGATCTTGTCCGGAGATGAAGTGTTTCATCGCGGCACCGGCGAAGGTTGGGCCGAGGGCGGCGATGTGTGAGCGACGCGCGCGCATCGCCGCGCGCGGCTGGATGGCCCGAAGGCTCATCGTAACGGTCGCGCTCGCGGCCGTTGTTTCGTCGCGCGTGTTCGCCGACGAGCGCAACACGACCGTCATCGACCAACCTGCCTATGCGAGCGCGCAGCGCCTGGTCGACATCGATCGCGGGCGGCGTCTCAACCTCTACTGCATCGGAGAAGGCACGCCGACGGTCGTGTTCGACGCAGGCCTCGCCAACTGGAGCCAGATCTGGGGTCTCGTGCAACCGGCCGTCGCGAAACGCACGCGCGCATGCGCCTACGATCGATCGGGCCTCGGCTTTAGCGATCCCGCGACGCGTCCCGGCACGAGCGCGAACATCGCGGACGATCTGCATCGTCTTCTGCATGCCGCTTCGATCGCGCCGCCTTACCTTCTGGTCGGGCACTCGTACGGCGGCATGAACGTGCGCCTCTATGCCGACTACTATCGCGACGAAGTCGCAGGCCTGGTGCTGGACGATCCTTCGCACGAAGACTACCGGCTGACCTGGCTCACGCAGTATCCCGATCCCGGCGCAGCCAAGGCGCTGCTCGACGAGCGCGCACAAGCGGAGCGCGACGCGAAGATCTGCATCGACGGCGCGAAAGCCGGCTTCGTGCCCGGTACCGAGCTTTATCTTCGCTGTGTCTCGACCGGCATCAACGTGCGCTACAGCCCGGCGATCAACGCCGTTTATTTCCGCTTGCAGCAAGAACCCTCGTTCCTTCAGGCGCGGCTCTGGGAAGACGCAGCCTTCGATCTCGACAGCCCCGAGCAGCTGCGCATGGCGCGACGCAGCTACGGCGACCTGCCGCTGATCGTCCTGACCCACGCGATGTCCGACGGCGCAGACGGCGCTCCCATCGACGGCGCCGGCTGGCTGCACCTCGGCATGCACGAAGATCTCGCGAGCCTTTCCACGCGCGGCGTGCAGCGCACGATTCCGCATTCGAGCCACGACATCCACATGGATCAGCCGCAGGCCGTCATCGACGCGATCCTCGAAGTGCTGGCCGCCACGCGCGCCGCCGAATCCGGGCCGCGCCGCGCCGACTGAACCCAAGGCGCGCCGGCATGGTCGATAATGACTCGGCCACGGAGCCCGCCATGACTACTTCGCGTCTCGTCGTCGCTGCCTTCCTCGGGTTGCTCGCGCCTCTCGCTCATGCGGAGGTCAAGCAGTCGGCCGCCGACAGCTTCTTCGTTTCGTTCACGGAGCCCGTCGCGGCGTCGGCATCGAAGGCGTATGTCGACATCACGCAGATCCAGCGCTGGTGGAGCAGCGAGCACACCTGGTCCGGCAAGGCCTCGAATCTCAGCCTCAAACCGGAAGCCGGCGGCTGTTTCTGCGAGCGCTGGAAAGACGGCAGCGCCGAGCATGGACACGTCATCATGGCGCTGCCCGGCAAGCTTCTGCGCGTCGAAGCCGCGCTCGGACCGCTGCAGGAATTCGCGCTGAAGGGAATCCTGAGCTTCTGGGTCAAGAGCGCCGAGGACGGCACCACGACGGTCACGGTCGAATACCGCGTCAACGGTTCGAGCGCGAGCGGGCTCGATACGTTCGCACCGAGCGTCGACGAAGTGATTGGCCTCCAGGTCGCGCGTCTCAAGCGCTACATCGGCACCGGCAATCCCGAGCCGCCGGCCGAGCCCGACGCCGACAAGAAAGGCGACACGCCACCGGCCGACGCGAAAGCGGCCAAGCCCAAGCCGAAAGCGACCAAGCCCGCCGCGACTCCGAAAAAATGACGCGGCACATTCGCGTGCGAGGTCTCGTGGACCGACGATCACGCAGTCGGCTATCTCGGCCTGCGAATCCAACTCTGACGCGCGAGGTGCCGCGATGACGCTGACGATGCTGGCCAATATCGACGTCGACGATCTCGATCGCGCCGAAACGTTCTACGTGCAGGCGCTCGGGCTTTCCGTCGGACGCCGCTTCGGCAACGGCGGCGTCGAGCTGCTCGGCGCCTCCTCGCCGATCTATCTCCTGCGCAAGGAAGCCGGCAGCGCGGCCGTCGCGACGACGCCGGCGATCCGCGACTATCGAAGGCACTGGACGCCGGTGCATCTCGATTTCGTCGTGCCGGATCTCGACGCCGCGCTCGCGCGTGCACGCGAAGCCGGCGCGACGCTCGAAGGCGATGTGCGCGCGGCGAACTGGGGCCGCATCGCCGTGCTGGCCGATCCGTTCGGGCACGGCTTATGTCTGATCGAATTTCTCAATCGCGGTTACGACGAGATCGCGACCGGCTAGACGCGCTCGCGCAGCCGATGGCTGTCATCGGCACCGAGCGTCAAGCCGTAGACGCGTTTCAGGTCGGCGGCCTTGCGCAGCGTCGCCGGCGAAAACGGCGCCTTGTTCTCCAGCGCATGCAATGCGATGCCTTCGATGAGATCGCCGAGCGAAAGATCGAGCGTCTCGGCCAGCGCCTTCAGCACCTTGAGCAGCCTTTTTTCGAGGCGCACGCCGGTCTGCACGCGTTCGATGGTTTCGGTTTTTGCGGCAGTCTTTCGGGTTGCCATGGTCTTGGCTCGCTGTGGAATGGCCAATGATACCGCGTGGATATCAATCAGGTAATTTGGTACCATAGTACCAACATAACATCAAACGACGATGCGATGTCCAAAATCCACGCAAGTTTGCTGGCGGCAGCGCTCGTCGCCGCCGTGATCCGGAGCAGCGATGCCATGACCGCCGAACCCGCCAGCCGCACGCGAAGCTTCCATCTCGACGCGCCGTGCGCGCGCGTCTTTTCCCTCTTCACGCCGCTTGGCGAGCGGGCCTGGGCACCGGGGTGGAATCCTGAGCTTCCCAGCGGCAGCGAAGAACGCGGCAGCGTTTTCCGCACGCGCAGCCGCGACACCGAAACGCTCTGGATCGTCGCCGACTATCGCCCGACAGAAGGCCGCGTCAGCTACGCAAGACTGAAGCAAGGATCGAACTTCGGCCTGGTCGACGTCGAATGCCGCGACGTCGGCGGCGGCAGCGATATCAGCGTGCGCTACACGCTGACCGGCGTCAGCGCGCAAGGCGACGCGTTCGTGCGCGATTTCCTCGCCGAGGATGCCTACGCGTCGTTCATCGACGAGTGGCAGCGTTCGATCAGCGCGGCGCTGTCGGCGTCCAAGTGATCGGAGCTATTTCTCGCAAAGACGCCAAGGCGCAGAGAAAGCAAGCAAAAGCTTTTCCTCCGCGTCTTTGCGCCTCCGCGAGAAATTCGCTTTCCCTAGCTGCTACTTCTTTTTGTCTGCAATGAACACGTCGATGCGCTGCTCGAGCACCGGCAGCGGCACCGAGCCTTCCGCGAGTACCGCGTCGTGGAATGCGCGCAGATCGAACTTCGTGCCGAGCTCTTTCTCCGCTTTCGCGCGCAGCTCGAGGATCTTCATCTCGCCGAGCTTGTAAGAAAGGGCCTGGCCCGGCCACGAGATATAGCGATCGACCTCGGTCTCGACTTCATGCTCGCTCAGCGCCGTATGATCGCGCAGGTACGCAATCGCCTGATCGCGCGTCCAGCCCTTGTGGTGCACGCCGGTGTCGATGACCAGGCGCGCGGCGCGCCACATCTCGTAGGTCTCGCGGCCGAATTCCTCGTAAGCGGTGTGGTAGATGCCCATCTCCTTGCCGAGCTTTTCGCAGTAGAGCGCCCAGCCTTCGCCATACGCGGAGATGTAGTTCTTGCTGCGGAATTCCGGCTGATCCTTCTGTTCCTCGGCCAGCTCGCCCTGCAGCGCATGCCCCGGCGCCGATTCGTGCAGCGTCAACGCCGGCAGGTTGTAGAGCGGACGCGACGGCAGATCGTAGGTGTTGACCCAGTAGGTGTGCGCGCTGCCGCGGCCCGCGGTCCAGAACGGTGCGATCGAAGCCGGCACCGGATCGATGCCGAAGCGTCCGCGCGGCAAGAGACCGAAGAATTGCCCGAGCTTGGCGTCGACTTGCTTGGCGATCCACGCCGCGCGCATCAAAAGCTCGTCCGGCGTCTTCGCATAAAACTGCGGATCGGTGCGCAGGAACTTGAGGAACGCCGCGAAATCGCCGGTGAAACCCGTGGCCTTCATCGTCGCCTGCATCTGGGCATCGATGCGCGCGACTTCCTTCAAGCCGATCTCGTGGATCGCCTCAGGTTCGAGATCGAGCGTCGTGTATTCGCGAATCTGCTGACGGTAATACGCCTTGCCGTCGGGCAGCGCCTCCGCGGCGAGCGTCTTGCGCGCGTGCGGCACGTATTCCTCGCGGAAGAACTTGAGGAGCTTCGCGTAGGCAGGAATTACGTGCATGCCGATCGCGCGCAGGGCATCGGCGCGGAGCTTGTCCTGCTCGTCGGCCGGAATCGTCGACGGAAGGTTCTTCAGCGGACCGTAAAACTCGCTCGCCCCCGGCGTCTCGATTTCCGCGTAGCTCGAAATCGACACGTCGCGTCCGTCGAGCACCGCGCGCGGCACGGTGAAGCCGCGCTTCATGCCGGCGCGCATGTTCGCGATCTGCTGATCGAAATAGCGCGGCACGTCGTCGAGGCGCGCGATGTAGTTGCGCGCGGCGTCGGCGTTCTTGAGCGGCCGCCGCGTCATGAAGCCGAGATCGGACCAGAACTGCGAGTCGCTGTTGAACGGCATCTCGTAATCGTGGAAGCGAATTCCGGCCGCGAGGTTCTCGACCTGCGGTCGATAGATCGCGAGGTTGACCTTGTTCTCGGCCGAGAGCTCGCTCGCAGGAATCGCGTCGAGCTGCTTCAGCACGTCGGTCCAGTAAGCGAGGCGCGCCTTCTGTGCATCGGGCCCGACGTCCGGCAGGCGGTTGTCCGCCGGCTTTGCTTCGCGATCCTCGTCGTCCTGGCCGGGAAACTGCTCCTGGCGCCAGGTCCATTCCTTCTCGTACAGCGCCTTGAAGCGATCGTCCGCCGGACTGGCATGCGCCGCCGTCGTCAGTGCGAACCCGGCGCAGATCAAGCAGAACAGCAGACGAGCCATGACCGCCTCCATCGATGCGAAGGCGGCGATGATCGCATTGCTGAGCGACGGCGGGAGTGCCGATGGATGGGTCGCGGGGGCGCTAGCGCGATTCGAGCAAGGTCACAGGTTCACGCGTGCCGAGGTCGAGCACGGATTCCGGCGCATTCCGATAGCTCTGCACGAAGCGCGCGGCCCAGCCGATGAAATAGCCGGCGCCGAGGCCAGACACGACGACATCCCAGCGCATCAGTCCGGCTCGAAGCGCAGGCTCGATCGCCGCCGCGACATTCAGCGCGTAATGCGCGCCGAACAATCCGAGATTGCGCAGCAGCGGCACGACGCTCGGCGGCTGCTGCACGAGGCCATGCTTGCGATCGGCGATCAAGCGCTGCCGCGGACCGCCACCGAAAACCAGGCCCGCGACCGAACCCATGAGCCAATCCGCCAGCGCCGACGGAAACGCGCCGCCGTGCTGCGCGAGGCCGTAGAGACCCCAGCCGATGAAGACCGCCGGCATGATCCAGAGCCGGTGTACGCGCGTGACGCGCGTGCGGAGCCTCGCGGCGCCCATCCCCGCGAGATAGGCGACCAGTATGAAAACCCAGATCGGCGTGCCGCGCAGGATGCCGAGGATCATGATGACGTCTCCGTCGATGAAGGACGACGACAGACTGCGCCGGCAGCGTCTTGCCGACGAGATGCCGCCCGTCACCACTTCGACCTGCCGGAAGTCACCACTTGATCAGGAACCCTTGAGTCGCCGTGCGGCGGGAGTTACACAGGGAACCTAAGTCGAGGAGCCGCAAGCCATGAACGAGCGCTGCCGATCATTCTTCTCGCCGCTCAACTGCGCGGCGTACCTCACCTGGTGCGCGGTGCTGGTCGAGCTCACGGTCGGCAGCTTCAGCGCGCCGAGCATCGGCGTGGGCGGTCTCGTCGCGCTGATGCTGCTGTTCCTCGGCGGCTTTTTGTTCGAGAACTGGCTCGACCGGCGCGCTGCGCGGCCTTCGATGGTGGCGATCGCGCTCGCGATCGAGATCGTCGCCGCGCTGGCGCTGGTCGCAGCGACGCGCGACGGTTCGAGCCCGGTCCTGCTCATCATCGTCGTCGCGCAGGCGGTGAATCTGCCCAAACGCTGGCTGATCGCGCTCGTTGCCGCGGCCGACCTCGCGCTGCTGGCGATCATGCTTTCGATGTGGACGACGCAGAACGCGCTCGTCGTCTTCATGATGCACATCGGATTCCAGTCGTTCGCCGGCCTCACCGGTTACTACGCGAAGCAGGCGGCGCATTCGCGCGACGAATTCGCGCAAGTCAACGCGCACCTTCTGGCGACGCGCTCGCTGCTCGAGGAAAGCGCGCGCGACGGCGAGCGTTTGCGCCTAGCGCGCGAGCTGCATGATGTCGCGGGCCACAAGCTGACCGCGCTGAAGCTGCAGCTGGCTTTGCTCGCGCGCGATCCCGCCGGCGCGCCGGCCCCGGTGACGACCGCGGCAGGACTCGCCGGCGAATTGCTGGATGATCTGCGCGCCGTCGTCGGCCAGCTGCGAAGGTACGAAGGGCTCGACATCAAGCGCGCGATCGAAGAGCTGGCCGCGCCGTTTCCGCAGCCCAAGGTGCACATCGAGATTGCCGAGCACACGCGCATCGACGACGTCGCGCAAGCCGAGGCGCTGCTGCGCGCGGCGCAGGAAGCGCTGACCAACGCCGCGCGCCACTCCGGCGCGGCCAACGTCTGGCTAGTGCTCGAGCGCGCGCATGGCCGCGTCGTGCTCAGCGTGCGCGACGACGGTCGCGGCGTGGACATCGTCCGCGCCGGCAACGGGCTCACCGGCATGCGCGAACGCATCGAGGCGCTCGGCGGTGGCGTCGACGTCGCCGCGCAGCGCGGCTTCCGCGTCGACGCATGGCTGCCCGTGTCGTGACGGTTTGATGCGAGTCCGCGTCGCTCTCGCCGACGACCAGGCGCTGGTGCGCGCCGGTATCAAGGCGCTGCTCGAAAGCTTCGGCGACATCGCGGTCGTCCTCGAAGCCGACGACGGCGAGCATCTTCTCGAAGCGCTCGCGGCGGGCAATGTCGATGTCGTGCTGTCGGACATCCGCATGCCGGGCCTCGACGGCACCGCCGCATTGCGCAGCCTCCGCGCTCGCGGCGATGCGACGCCGGTGATCCTCCTGACGACGTTCGACGACAGCGCGCTGCTGCTCGAAGCGGTCGAAGCGGGCGCGCAGGGATTCCTGCTCAAGGATGCAGCGCCGGAGGATTTGCGCGATGCGATCCTCGCCGTCGCGCGCGGCGAATCGCTGCTGCAGCCGATCGCGACCGATCCGGTGCGCGCGCGCTTCGCCTATCGTGAGCAGGACGCGCCGAAGGCAAGCTTCACCGAGCGCGAAGTCGCGATCCTGCGTCTTCTCGCCGGCGGCTACTCGAACAAGGAGATCGCGCGCTCGCTGTTCCTGGCCGAAGGCACGGTCAAGAATTACGTGTCGGATATTCTCGACAAGCTCGGCACGCGCGATCGCACTCGCGCGGTGCTGAAGGCGATCACGCTGCGCGTCATCTGACGCGTTTCACGAGCGGATCGCCGCAAGACGCAGCACAGCCTCGAATCCACCGCCACCGCGATTGCGCAAGTCGAGCGAGCCGCCGTGCGCAACCGCGAGCCGCGCCGCGATCGCAAGTCCGAGTCCGCTGCCGGCGCCGCTGCGCGCCGGATCGGCGCGAAAGAACGGACGCCCCAGATCGGCAAGTCGCGCGGTCGGAACGCCGGGGCCGTGATCGCGGATCGTGATGCGCACACTGCGCGCATCGCCGTCGAGCTCCGCCTCGAACGGCGCGCGGCCGTGACGCACGGCGTTTTCGAGCAGATTGTCGAGCGCGCGCCGCAGTGCGAGCGGCTTGGCGCGAAGACGCAGATCGCGCGCGCCGCGACGCACCCATTCGCGGCCGGCGCGGTACTGCGCGGCGAGTGCTTCGTCGAGCAGCGCGCCGACATCGGTGTCGGCCGCCGCTTCGTCGCGGCCATCGCGCACGAACGCGATGAATTGTCCCGTCATCGCATCGAGCTCGGCAATGTCGGCGCTCATGCCGTGCTTCAAGTCGGCTTCACCGTCGATCATCTCGAGCGCGACGCCAAGGCGCGCCAGCGGCGTGCGCATGTCGTGCGAGAGGCCGGCCAGCATGATCTCGCGCTCGCGCGCCGCGTTGCGCGCATCGGTCGCGGCGCGATCGAGTGCACCGGCAAGATCGCGAATCTCGACCGCCGCATGCGCGGGAAGCGCCGGTGCCGGCTCGCCGGCCGCGATGCGCGGCGCGGCCTTGGCGAGAAGATGCAGCGGCTCAACCAGCGTGCGCGCGATCAACGCCGCTGCGCCCGTGACGATCAAGAGCGTCAGCAGCAGGCTGATCGCGGTCGTGCCGCGCAGCGAATCGCGAAGGCCGAGCAATGGGATGCCGATCCAGCCGTCGCCCGCGCGCGCGGCGGCGATCCAGAGCGTCGGCTGTGGCTGCGGCGCGATGCGCAACTCGCGCGCGGGGAGGCGCGCCGAAAGCGTCGACTCGACCAGTCGCCACATGCCGAGCGCGGCACGTCCCGGCGCGGGGGCTTCGTGCTGGTGACGAAGCCCGAGCGAAACCAGGCGCGCTTCCGCCGCCGCGCGATCTGTCGATGCGAGCAGCGCATCCGCCGCGACGATTTGCGTTTCGAGGCTGCGCGCGGAGTACGACGCCGTCGTGTCGAACGTCGCCGCGCGCAGCAGCCAGAGCGCGATCATCGCATTCGCGATCAGCACCGCGAGCAAGAGAACCAGGAGGCGCGGAAACAGACGGCGCGGCATCACGGCGGTGTTTGCGCGTCGGGCACGAAGACGTAACCCGTGCCCCAAACGGTTTGCAGATAGCGCGGCGCGCGCGGATCGGCTTCGACGAGCTTGCGCAGTCGCGACATCATCACGTCCATGCTGCGCTCGTACGCCGCGTGCTCGCGTCCGCGCGCGGCGCTCATCAGCTGATCGCGCGTCAGCGGCTGGTGGGGACGCGCGAGAAGCGCGGCCAGTACCGCGAATTCGCCGCTGGTCATGCGCTGCGGCTCGCCGTTGCGCTTGAGCTCGCGCGTGCCCAGATCGAGCACGCACGCGCCGAACGACACCGTGCCGCCTTGCGGTTGCGGCGCGCCGACGGGCGCGCGTCCGCGGCGCAGCACCGCACGCATGCGCGCGACCAGCTCGCGTGGGCTGCCAGGCTTCGGCAGATAATCGTCGGCGCCGATTTCCAGACCGACGATGCGATCGACCTCGTCGCCTTTCGCGGTCAGCATGATGATCGGCGTCTCGACGCCCTGGCCGCGCAGGCGCCGGCAGATCGCAAGGCCGTCTTCTCCCGGCAGCATCAAGTCGAGCACGATCAGGTCGGCGTGATGGCGTTTCAGCTGCTGATCGAGCTCGCGGCCGTCGCCGGCGACGAACGCATCGAAGCCTTGTTGATCGAGATAGCGCACGAGGAGCTCGCGCAGGCGCAAGTCGTCGTCGACGATGAGGACATGGGGCCGAGCATTCGCGTTCATGGCGCGCATTGTCGCCCGCGCGCCGGCGCATGCCACCCGGCCGAGTTGTAAGCAGATGTTTCCGTCGCCGCGCCCGGCAACGTCCGTTTGCAAAGCCGAGTCGGCCGGAAACCCCGCGAGCGCGTTGTTTGCGGATGCTGGCGGCGCGACCGATCCGGTCGCTTCGCCCGCCGAGGAGCATCCGATGAAAACGACAACGATCCGAAACCTTGCGATCGCCGGCACGCTGGCCGGCGCGGCGTTCGCGGCTTCCGCGGCGACGCCGCATCTCTTTCGCGCCGGACCGCCGACGGCCGACGAGCTCGGCCTCAGCGACACGGCGGCGACCGAGTGGAGCGAGCTGCGCGAGGAGACGATCGATCTTCGCGACGCCGCCCGCGCCACGGCGCTCGACGAGTTCGACAAGCTGCGCGCGCTGCTCGCGACCGATGCGCCGGATCTCGACGCGTACGACCGCGAGATCGAGCAGGCGATCGATCGCCATCTCGCGGCGGCGCGTGCGCTGCGCCAGCGCAAGGTCGAGTTCTACGACGGTCTCGCACCGGACCAGCAAGCCAAGCTGCGCGCCGCCGTGCGCGATCGCATGGATCGCATCGCGCGTTTTCGTTCGGCGCTGCTCGACATCGATCCCGCGTTCTGATTTTCCATTGCAAGGAGCTGATTCATGAAACCGATGATTCCAATGACACTGGCCGCCTTGATCGGCGTTTCTCTATGCGCACAAGCCGACGCCGCCGGCCGCGTCGCCGTGCGCGGCGCGCACGCGAATCCCTCGGGCGGCGTGACCGCAGGCTCGGCCGTCGGCTATCGCGGTCCGAACGGCACGGAAGTGCGCGGCCGCAGGGTTTCGACCGACGCGGCAGGCGACGTGACGCGCGCGCGCGGCTCCGCAGCGATCGGCGCCAACGGTGGCCACTATCGCCGCGGCGGGAGCACGACGTACAACGCCGACGGCTCGATCCAGCACAAGAGCGGATTCAACGCCGTCGGACCGAACGGCGGCAATGCGCACAGTTCCGGTCAAGTCACGCGCAATGCGGACGGCACGTACTCGGGTTCGCGCTCGACGCAGGCGAACGGCGCCGACGGTGGCCACTACGACGCATCGACGCAATACGCGAACGGCAGCGGCACGCATGCGACCAACGCGACCGGTGCGAACGGCAACACCTACGAAGGCGAGACGAGCTGGACGCGCGGCGAAGGCGTCACGCACACCGGAACCTGCCGCGATTCGGCAGGCAACGTCATCGGATGCCACTAAGACCCTAGCGCACGCAACCGGATCGACCCGGTCCGGTTGCGCCGCGTCGTGGAGGAGAAAGCGATGTCATTCGATGCAGTCCGCGTTGTCCGATCGTTCGCGTTGTGCGCGTTCCTCTCTGCCGGAAGCGCGATCGGCGCGAACGCTCCGCCGAGCCCGCCTGTGCAGCCCGCGCACGGGCCCGGCAGTTCCGAAGCCAAGCACGGCGCGGTCGATGCGCGCCAGATTGCCGACGGCGCGCAAGGCTGGTGGCTTTTCACGCCGGCCGATCCGGTTCCGGCGAACGCGCCGGTCGTCGTCTTCTGCCACGGCTGGGGCGCGATGAATCCGAAGGGGTATCGCGCCTGGATCGATCACATCGTCCGGCGCGGCACCATCGTCGTCTATCCGGAATATCAGGACAGCTTGCGCACGCATCCCGGCGATTTCCTGCCGAATGCGATCGCGGCGCTGCACGATGCATTCGCGAGGCTCGACTCCGGCGCGCTCGGCATTCGCGCGGATGTGCAGCGCGTCGCCGTCGTCGGTCACTCCGCGGGCGGCGTGCTCGCCGCGGAAATCGCGGCCGTCGGCGAGTCGCGGGGCCTTCCGCCGATCCGCGCGGCGATGCCGGTCGAGCCCGGCGACGGCAGCCGCGGCGAGCGCCATCGCGCGAGCGTGCCGATGCTCGATCTTGCGCCGATGCCCGCCGACACGCTGCTGCTCGTCGTTGTCGGCGAAGAGGATTTCCTCGCCGGCGAGGATCTTGGCCTTCGCGTCTACGACGAAGCGCGCCGGTTGCCGGCATCGAACCGCAACGTGGTTGAGCTGCGCAGCGATGCGCACGGAACGCCGCCGCTGATCGCGAACCACGCCGCACCTTCGGCGAGCACGACGCCGCTCAACCGGCAGGCGTCGGTCGAACGCATGCGCCTGGCGCGCTGGATCGCGGGGCCTCCAGACTTGCGCAACGCGGGTGCCGTCGATGCGCTCGACGGGTACGGAACCTGGAAACTCTTCGACGCGCTGACTGACGCTGCGTTCTACGACACGCATCGCGACATGGCGCTCGGCGGATCGGCGGCGCAGACGTCGATGGGCGTGTGGAGCGACGGCGTGCCGGTCACGCCGATGCGGGTGCTGCGTTGAGTTCGCGCCGAAATTACGGCGCGGCTTCAAAGCCCGACGCGAAAATACGATCTGGAGCGAGCGAGGAAATTGCGGTGGCTACGACAGCGATCGATGCTTGCGGTTGCACGCTGTCCGAATCGATCGCGAGCGATGCTTGCGCGAAACCTTGTGAGGTCGGCGAGAAGCGGACGACGAGATCGCAGCTCGCATCCGGAGACAGCAGCGTGCCCGTGACAGGGCACGAACCCGACAGCGAATAATCGGCGGCGTCGCCGGCGAGCACGATCGAATCGATCGCGAGCGGCGCGCTACCGACGTTCGCCAGCTGCAGCGTGCTCTCCGATTCGTCGCCGATCGCGACGGCTCCGATCGACAACTCGCCGCGCATCATCGATCCCTCCCCAAGGGATTCTGATGTTTACGGAAACGGGGCGTGGTCCCCGCCACGCGATGCCTACGCTATCCGATGCGATCGTGTTCGCAGAGGAGCGGCATCTCAGAAAATGTCGTCGGCGCTGCCGCCCATGCTGCGCATGTACGCGACGAGTCCGCGCTGATCGGTCTCGGAGAAGACTTCGCCGGTCGGATCGAACGCGGCGATTCGGTCGGGCCGGAAATTGCGAAAGCTCTCGCGCAGGCGGCACCATGCGCCGAGCGTCCATGCGCCGCCCCAGAACGCAAGACAGAGCGGCTCGACGTCGCGCACGCTGGAGCGTTGCGATTCGTCGCGATAGTCCAGGCGCAGCACGCGGTGTTCGGCGATCGCTTCGTGGAGCTGATCGATGATGCCGTTCTTCACTTCGCGCCACTGCGCCGGCGCGAAGATGCGCGAGCGCATCGCGCGCTGGCGCAATTCCGGCGGCAGCACGGCTTCGATCTTGAGGAGTGCGGCCTGCGCGCCGCCGGAAAGTCGCTCGCCGGCGAATGCGCGCACGAAGCGCGTGCCGACGACCAAAGCTTCGAGCTCTTCGGCGGTGAACATCAGCGGCGGGATGTCCGCGCCCTTGCGCAGCATGTAGCCGATTCCGGCTTCGCCTTCGATCGGAACGCCCGAGAGTTGAAGATCGGAAACGTCGCGGTAGATCGTGCGCAGCGAAACGCTAAGCGTTTCGGCGAGACGCCGCGCCGGCAGCGCCGTGCGGCGACCGCGCAGGGCATGGATGATGAGGAACAGGCGATCGGCTCGGCGCATCCCGAAATGATCGCCTGACTGAACAGCGCGCGCCAGAACATATTGCCGACCCCGAAGAAAAGCGGCCGATGCTCAGGCCGCGAGCGACGTCGGCTGGCGTTGCGCGACCGGCGGCGCGGCGCTCGGCCGGATCGCCGTAACGAAGATCGCGGGCGAATTCTTGGGCACGTGCGTCGGGTCGGATGCGCGCGCGCTCGGGCACACGTTTTCGACGAGTGCGTGACGGGCCGCGAGTGGCGCGTACGCGTGCAGCAGAAAATCGACGAATCGGGACATGGCGGTTTCTCCTTGTGTCATGCGAGTGCGGAATCGGGTGCCGGCGCGAACCACGGCGGCGGCACGGCGTGCTTGAAGAGCTGATACCAGGCGATGGTGTCGCGTGCGTCGTAGAGGTCGAGCGCGCGGATGACTTCGCGCGCGAACTCGATGCTGCCGACGCCGCCGGCGGTGATGACGCGGTCGTCCGACGTTGCGAGCATCGCGGGATCGCAATGCTCGGCGCCGGCGTAGACCGGAACATAGGTTTCGACATAGCCCGCGTAGTTCGACGTGTGGCGGCGTCCGTCGAGAAGACCGGCGCGAGCGAGCGCGAGCACGCCGCCGCAGAGCGCCGCGACGACGGCGCCGTTCGCGTGCAGGCGGCGCACCACGGCATGGATCGAGGCGTTCTCGCCGCGTTCCCACGCGGTGCCGCCGGGCAGGACGATCATCGCGGCGCTGTCGACATCGATCTCGTCGATCGAAAGATCGGGCAGGATCGTGAGGCCGCCCATCGACTGCACCGGACGGCGGTCTTGGCCGATCGTGCGCACGCGATAGTCGCCGGGACGACGGATCTCGCACAGCGCGAGCGCGGCTTCCCAGTCGGCGAAGCCGTCGAAGACGAAGAAATAGACGATGTTGCGCATGATTTCCTCTCCGTGAATTGCGAAAACAATGACCTCATTCCGGCGCGAGCCGGAACGGGTTTTCTTGTGTCGCCGATGGATCCCGAGTTGCGCTCGGGACGACGAATCAGGCCGTGCGCGTCATGTGCATGACCCAGTTCGTCTCCCAGGTCTTGCCTTCGTCGGTCGAGAACGCCTGCTGCCAGCGCGCGCTGTCGCGCGTGATGTCCGACCAGATGAAGCGCGCGAGCACCGGCGTGCCTTTGTGCTGGTCGCGGCCGTAGAACGTGCCGACGCCGTTCTCGAACGCGCCGACGACCGGCGGCTCGAGCACGCCTTCGCGATTGCTCGCCCAGTAGATGCTCCACTGGCGTGTCGTCGGATTGAAAAGACGCAGCGTCATGCCGCGAAAGCCGCCGTTCCATGCGGTAACGAAGTCGTCCATGTTGCCGAGGCCGCCGAGGATCGACGTGCAGCTTTGCGTCGCCTCGAAGGTTTCCCAATCCTTGGATTCGACGAGGCGCTCGCGCAGCCGCTCGTTGCGGACATGCCAGTGGCCGAAGTAGAAATCGAAGTCGTGGCGGCCGTCGTTGCTGTCGAGTGCGATAGGGCTCATGTTCGGGTTCCTCAAGATGCGCGATTCGGCGGTCTGCTGCGCAAAAGCGCGCAACGCGGGCATCGACAGCGGCGCGAGCGCTCCGGCGACGAGAAGATTTCGGCGGTAGGCGTTCATCGAAGCCTTCCTAGTTCCTATCAGGGTGGCGAAATCATGCGGACCTGCTGCTGACACCGCAGTGTCAGCAGGGTGAGGCGCTGCCGAAAAAACGGTCCGGCGATGCGTGCGGCGGGTCGCGTTATCATCGGCCGTCGAACACCAAGAACCGAATACGAATGGACATCCCCGATTTCATCGACGTCTACGACGACGCGCTCAGCGCGAGCGCCTGCCGCGAGCTGATCGATGCGTTCGAAGCCAGCGGCAAGCTGACGCGCGGCGCGACCGGCGGCGGCGTCAATACGGCGCTCAAGGACAGCTGGGACCTTTGCATCAGCCTGCATCCGGAATGGAACGCGGTCGAAACCACATTGAATCGCGCGATGCTGGCCGGTCTCATGACGTACGTGCGCCGGCATGCGTTTCTCGCGATCGCGCCGATGCAGCTGAGCCGCCAGGACCCGGCGACCGGCAAGCTCGTGCCGCTCGACGCGGCGACGATCGCGTCGATGCCCGATTCGGATCTGCAGCGGCTGGTCACGCAGGTGTTCCGGCCCGGCAAGATCAACATCCAGCGCTATTTCGCCGATCAGGGCGGCTATCCCTACTGGCACAGCGAGATCTTTCCCAAGCACGACGACGACTGCCTGCATCGCGTGCTGTTGTGGACGATCTATCTCAACGACGCGTTCACCGAAGGCGAGACCGAATTTCTCTATCAGCAGCGCCGGATCGTGCCGCGCACGGGATCGCTGCTGCTGGCGCCGGCGGGTTTCACGCACACGCATCGCGGCAACCGGCCCAAGGGCGGCAACAAGTACATCGCGACATCGTGGGTGCTGTTCGAGCGCGCCGACAAGCTCTACGGCAATCCGCCGCCGCCGGAATGAAAAAGAAGATGGGCCATCACGAGCGCGAGGCCTGGATCATGGCGGGCATCGCTGATAGGAGGCACTGGACCTCGGCGTGCGCCGGGGCGACGATGGGCTCCGCGCCTTTCGTAAGGGTAAGCCGTCCATGCATCGGATCCTGATCTACGGCGCCAATGGATACACCGGCCAGCTGATCGTCGAAGCGCTGGCGCTGCGCGGCTTCAAGCCGGTGCTCGCCGGACGCAATCGCGATGCGCTCGAAGCGCTGGCGCAGAAGTTCCGGCTGACGCGGCGTGTGTTCGAGCTCGGCGAGCCGGCGGAGATCGCGCGCAATCTCGATGGCATCGAGCTTCTGTTGAATTGTGCCGGTCCGTTTTCCAAGACTTGCGAGCCGCTGCTCGAAGCCTGCCTTGCGCTCAAGGTGCATTACCTCGACATCACCGGCGAGATCGACGTGTTCGCGCTCTGCCATCACGCGCACAATCGCGCGCGGCATCAGGGCGTCGTCGTCGCGCCGGGCATCGGCTTCGACGTCGTGCCGACCGATTGCCTCGCCGCGATGCTGAAACAGCGCCTCGCCGATGCGAGCGAGCTCGTGCTTGCGTTCGAGGCGACCGGCGGACCGAGCCCCGGCACGGCGCGCACCAGCGTCGAAGGGCTAGCCAAAGGCGGACGCGTGCGCCGCGACGGGCAGCTCGTCGACGTTCCGCTCGCTTTCAAGACGCGCGAGTTCGAGCGCAACGGCCAGCGCCGCACGGCGATGACGATCCCGTGGGGAGACGTCTACACCGCGTACGTGTCGACCGGCATCGCCAACATCGAGGTGTACATGACGGTGTCGCCGAAGACTGTTGCGCGCATGCGCTGGCTGCGTCATGCGCAACCGTTGCTGCGCTTCGAACCGCTGCGGAAATTCTTCGAATCGCGAGCCGTCGCGCGCGCGCAAGGTCCGGATGCCGAACGCAGGCGCACCAGCGGCTGCACGATCTGGGGCGAAGTGCGCAATGCCGCCGGACGCGAAGTGAAGCTGATGCTGACGACGCCGAACGGCTACGCGCTCACCGCGAGCGCCGCGCTCGGCATCGTCAAGCGCGTGCTCGATGCCGCGCCGGCCGGCGGCTACTACACGCCTTCGCAGCTGATGGGACCCGAGTACGTGCTCGGTCTTCCGGGCGTCACGCTGATCGGCTGATTCGCAGCGCGCGTCGGATCTAAGCAAACACGAACATCGTCTTAAGGGACGGCTGATAGTATCGGTCGTCCCTTCTTTTTTGACGGATCGAGACGATGACCCGAACGCCCAACGCCCATCCGCTGCCTGCGCTGATCTTTTCCTCGCGCTGGCTGCAGCTGCCGCTGTATCTGGGACTGATCGTCGCGCAGGGCGTCTACGTCGTCTTGTTCCTGAAGGAGCTCTGGCACCTGATTCTCGGCGCGCTCAATTTCGGCGAGCAGGAAATCATGCTGATCGTGCTCGGCTTGATCGACGTCGTCATGATCTCGAATCTTCTGGTCATGGTCATCGTCGGCGGCTACGAGACGTTCGTGTCGCGCCTTCGCCTCGAAGGACATCCCGATCAGCCGGAATGGCTCTCGCACGTCAATGCGTCGGTGCTCAAGGTCAAGCTCGCGATGGCGATCATCGGCATCAGCTCGATCCATCTCCTCAAGACCTTCATCGCCGCCGGCAGCCTCGGCGGCTTGCCGTTCTGCACGAACGAGATGCTGGTCGCGATGAAGGAAACCGGCGAGATCGCGGCCAACATGAAATGCACGACGCTGACTTCGGCCGGCGTCATGTGGCAGACGATCATCCACTGCGTCTTCATCCTGTCCGCGATCGGCATCGCCTGGACCGATCGCATCATGAACGGCAGCAGCCAGCGCGCGAAGCCGGCCAACGCGCACTGACGCGGCGTTCAGGTTGCTGGGGCGATCTTAAGCGCGCTCATCTACTGGGGTGCCGCGACTTCGCGGCCGTGAGCGACGCGCTTCCACGAGAGGAGAGATCGTATGCGTAGTGGCCTCATCATCGCGGGCATCATCATCGCCGCGCTCGGCATTGCCGGCTGGCTCGGCAAGCTCAATTTCAACCACGACAAGGAAGTGCTGAAGATCGGCGATCTTTCGGCCAAGGTCGAGGAAGAGAAAACCGTGCCGCAATGGATCGGCGGCGTCGCGGTGCTGGTCGGCGCCGGACTCGTCGTCGTCGGCGCGATGCGGAAATAGGATTTTCTAGCGCGCAGGCGAGGGTGCCGACATGATCGCGCGCCGCACGTCCGCGGCGCGCGCGCCGTCGTCGAAGCGAAGGCTTTCGCCGTCGCGGTGGATTCCAAGATCGGAGTAAAGCGACGCAAGATCGGGAAAATCGCGCCGCTGCCGATACTCGCGGAATCGGCGCGTGAACTCGTCCGTGCCGAGCAGCGCGTCCAGACGCGCGACGAAATCGGCGGGCTCCCATTTGCGATAGCTCGGCAGGCAGCATTCGTCGAAACGGCGCAGCGCTTCGTCGATGCTGAGCGTGTTGCCGCTCGAACGGCGCAGCTCCGCGTCGACTTCGAGCCAGTACGCCGTGCCCGACCAGTAGATGCGCATGAACGCGTGATCTTGGCCGCTCGACGCGGACGCGCTTTCAAGCCCGATCGCGTTCTTGCGCATCGCGCCGCGGCCGCGCGCGAAGCCGGCGTCGATCTGCTCCCACGCGCGCTGCGGCGTCAACAGGCCGGCGCGCGCGCGCAACACGTTCTGGTAATACGTCGCGAGCCCTTCGGCGAGCCAGCTGCCGCGATCGCCGAGATACGGATGGAAAAGATGCGAGAGCTCGTGCACCGCGACCCAGTCGCGGTCGAACGCGTCGGCCGATTCCGTGGGATCGACGAAGAGCGTCAGCGCGTGGCCTTGCCCGCGCGTCGATTGGCCGAACACGACGGGATCGTGCTCGCCGGCGACGGGCAACATCAGCACCTGAACGTCGGCGAGCGGCAGCTTGCCGTACGCCGACAACGTCGCGCGGCTCACATGCGCGATCCAGGTCGCGAGCTTGCTGCGCTCGGCCGCGTCGGCGCCGCTCAGGATCGAGAAGCGCAGCGTGCCGCCCGCGAGCGCGATCGGCGCCTCGGCGAAACGGCCGACCGCGATGCGTGCCATCCAGTCCTCGGGCGTGTCGGGAATCGTGAACCGGCGCGCGTCGCCGGCCGAGACCTGCGGATGCCACGGTGCCGAGATCGAATAGCCGCTCGGCAGCGTCAGTTCCGCTTCGGCGCCGCCGCTGTCGTCCGCGCGCAGCAGCCACAGCGCCGGATCGACGACGAGATCGGTTCCGCGCCGCGCGCCGCCGTTTTCGCGGCCGGCATCGGCGATGCGGCCGAGCGCTGCGCGGTAGGAAAGGCATTCGCCGGCTTTCCAGTCGGCCGCCGACCAGCCGTCGGCGTCGCGCGCGAGCGCCGGCGCGTGTTCGCGCGCGAGGTTCTCGATGAAATTCGATGCGCCTTCATCGGCGCTGAAATGCATGCGCGCCGCGGCTTCGGATAGGCAAAGGCGCACCGACATGGTCTCGTCGCGGGAGTCGTAGCGCAGCCGATACTGCGGCGCGGCCGCGCTCGCGGCGGCCGGAGCGGCTGCCAGGGCGAGGAACGCTGCAAGGAGACGAGCCGGCACGCACCGTATGATGCGTCATCGCGAGGCAAGTTTCCGTTTGGCGCCGTCAGTCGACGCCGTCGCTGAAGATTTCGTCGGCGTCGCTGGCGTGCGCGCCGGCGTCGAGGCGATAGAACGTCACGCGGCCGCCGTCATCGCTGCTGCTGCCGCTCGCCTGGTCGTAACTGCCGGCCTTGAAGTACATCGGCACGTGCAGCCAGGGATACGGGATGTGGAACGATGCCAGCGAGTGGCCGCCGACATGGATCGTGACCTCGCGATCGCGCACCGTCATGAGGTAGTCGAACGACTGGCCGAGCGCGATGCCGCCGACCGAGCCATAGTTGGTCGTGTGCGACGCCGTCGGGCTCTCGTTGACCAGCGCTGCGACCGATCCCATATGGGTCGATGGGTCGTACATATAGCGCAGCTTGATGAACGCGTTGGTCTGGAAGCCGTGGATCTGGCCAATGACGACTTTGTGCGTCGACGACGGCACGACATTGACGGCGAGCGTCGCCGACATGCCCGCGGTCTGGTCGGCCGGCGTCCAGTTCACGTTGTCGTCGTCCGGATCGAGCATCTGGCGAAGCTCGGAGCGCGGATAATCGCTGTTGTCGGTGGTCGCGCCGTCGACCGGCGCCCAGAATCTAAGACCGCCGCTCGGATCGACGCAGAAATAACCCGACCGATAGCCGGCGGCGAGATCGTGCGCCGATATCTCCGCGGGATCGCCGCCGGTTCCGTTGCCGGAGTCGACCGGCAGCGTCAGTTTCCAATGGGACAGATCGAGAATCGAGGAAGGTGGAGCATCAACGCACGACGCGTGTACCGCCAGACTGCCGAAACCCGACATGCACGCGACAAGCAGCACGCCGATTTTGTTCACAACACGAACTTCTCCGCAAAAATCGCGGGCGACTTTAGCAGCGAAATCTCGTCTGTCGAGACGCGCATTTTTCAAGCTGTGATGAGCGCACGCTTTAACACAATCGTTGTCGCATTACGACAATTCGCGCGCGCGACGCACGATGAAAGTGAACGCTCCGCGCGCGTCGTCGCGCACGACCTATAAACTTCCGATATGGATGTCTCGCACCTTCTCGATGGACTCAATCCCGCGCAGCGCGAAGCCGTGACCGCGCCCGCCGGGCATTACCTTGTGCTGGCCGGAGCCGGTTCGGGCAAGACGCGCGTGCTGACGCACCGCATCGGCTGGCTGCTCGAGGTCGATCGCGTGTCGCCATGGTCGGTGCTGGCGGTCACGTTCACCAACAAGGCCGCCGGCGAAATGCGCGCGCGCACCGAAGGCCTGATCGCGAACGACGTGCGCGGCCTCACGGTCGGCACGTTCCACGGCATCGCGCATCGGCTCCTGCGCCGGCACTGGCGCGAGGCGAATCTGCCCGAGACGTTCCAGATCCTCGACGCCGACGATCAGCAGCGGCTGGTCAAGCGCACGATCCAGGGCCTCGGCCTCGACGAAGCGCGTTTTCCGCCGCGCCAGGCGACCTGGTTCATCAACAGCGCGAAGGACGAAGGCAAGCGGCCGGGCGCGCTCGATCCCGGCTTCAACCCGGTCAACGCGACGATGATCGACATCTATCGCGCCTACGAAGCCGCGTGCCAGCGCGCGGGACTGGTCGATTTCGCCGAGCTCCTTTTGCGCGCGCACGAGCTCTGGCTCAACAACGCCGCGCTGCTCGAGCACTATCGCGAACGCTTCCGCCACCTCCTGGTCGACGAATTCCAGGACACCAACACGCTGCAATACGCCTGGATACGCGTGCTCGCCGGCTCCACCGGCCAGGTGTTCGTGGTCGGCGACGACGATCAGGCGATCTACGGCTGGCGCGGCGCGCGCGTCGAGAACGTGCAGCATTTCCTACGCGATTTTCCGAGCGCGAAGACGATTCGTCTCGAACAGAACTACCGCTCGACCGGTAACATCCTCGCCGCGGCGAACGCAGTCATCGCGCACAACCCGGATCGACTCGGCAAGGAATTGTGGACTGCGGGCGACGCGGGCACGCCGATCGAGCTCTACGCCGCCTACAACGAGCAGGACGAAGCGCGCTACGTCATCGAGCGCGTCCGCGAATACATCGCCGGCGACGCCAAGGCCAGCGACGTCGCGATCCTGTACCGCTCGAACGCGCAGTCGCGCAACTTCGAGGAACAGCTGATCCAGCACGACATCGCCTACCGCGTGTACGGCGGCCTGCGCTATTTCGACCGCGCCGAGATCAAGGATGCGCTGGCCTACCTGCGCTTGGTCGCCAATCGCCACGACGACGCGGCGTTCGAGCGCGCCGTGAACACGCCGCCACGCGGAATCGGCGAGCGCACGCTCGATCTCGTGCGCCAGCGCGCGCGGCGCACGGAGGCTTCGTTGTGGGAAGCGGCGCTGGCGGAGCTCGGCGCGGAAGAATTGGCGGGGCGCGCGAAGAATGCATTGCGGGCGTTCTTGCAGCTGATCGATGAATTGGCGCGGGATTGTCTTGTGCCTTCCCATCGTCCCGGCGAAAGTCGGGACCCATTTTCGCAGGACGAATTGCCCATGGATCCCGGCCTTCGCCGGGATGACGAGAAAGAAGCAAGCGACGATCGAGACGTCGACGAACCGCTCCCGCTCGCCGAACAGATCGAACACGCCCTCGCACGCTCCGGCCTTCGCGACTTCTACGAAAAAGACAGCCGCGGCAGCGCCGAATCGCGAGTCGAGAACCTCGACGAGCTGATCAACGTCGCGAGCCGCTTCTCGCGTACGCCCGAAGATCTCGACGCCGGGTTGTCCGAGCTCGCCGCGTTCCTCGCGCACGCTGCGCTCGAGGCCGGCGAAGGGCAGGGCGAGGCCTGGGAAGAATGCGTGCAGCTGATGACGTTGCACTCGGCGAAAGGTTTGGAATTTCCGCTGGTGTTCCTGGTCGGCATGGAAGATGGCTTGTTCCCGAGCCAGAAATCGACCGAGGAGCCCGGCCGGCTCGAAGAAGAGCGCCGTCTCGCGTACGTCGGCATCACGCGTGCGCGCACGCGCCTCGTGCTGACGTATGCCGAATCGCGGCGGCTGCACGGCGTCGAGATGTACGCGCGGCCGTCGCGCTTCCTGCGCGAGATTCCGACGGCGCTCATGCACGAAGTTCGTCCGCGCGTGCAGGTCAGCCGTCCCGTCTACAACGATCGCGGCAGCGTCGCCGCGGCCGTCGACACCTCGCCGCCGCTCAAGCTCGGCCAGCGCGTGCGGCATTCGAGCTTCGGCGAAGGCGTCGTCACCGACTACGAAGGCAGCGGCGCGCACACGCGCGTGCAGATCAACTTCGAGCGCGCCGGGCAGAAGTGGCTGGTGCTCTCGTACGCGAATCTCGAGATGATCTGAACGAAGGCGGCGCGGTTTGCCGCGCTTACATTTTGTAATTCTCCGGTCACGCAGGCGCTGAAAACTGCGCGGCTTGATGCGGCCCGTCGCGGCCGCTCGGCGTCGTCCTCGTTCCGGAGCAATCATGATTTTCACGACCCAGCGCATCGCCGCGTGGCTCAGCGTGCTCGCGTCCGTCTTCGCCGCATCGACGGCGACGGCCGAGATGCGCATCACCGAATACATGTACGGCGGCACGAACGGAGAGTTCATCGAATTCACCAACGTCGGCAGCGCGCCGGTGGACATGACCGGTTGGAGCTTCGACGACGACAGCGAAACCCCGGGCACGGTAAGCCTCAGCGCGTTCGGCACCGTCGCGCCGGGCGAATCGGTGATCCTGACCGAAACCATCGCGGCCGATTTCCGCACCGCATGGTCGCTCTGCGATGCGGTGAAGGTCATCGGCGGCAACACGACGAATCTCGGACGCGACGACGAGATCAATCTCTTCGACGCATCGAATCAGCTCGTCGATCGCTTGAAGTACGGCGACGACACGCTCGGCGGTCCGCGCGCGCAGAACAAGAGCGCGTGGGTTTCCGCCGCCGGCCTCGGCGCCAACGACATTCTCGACTGGACTTTGTCCGCGATCGGCGATGCGGAGAATTCCTTCGCGTCCGCCGGCGGCGACATCGGAAGCCCGGGCACCAGCACGCGCGCGACCGTGCCGTTCACGGCTTGTCCGGTCGCGGCCGGCGTCATGCGCATCACCGAATACATGTACAGCGGCACCAACGGCGAATTCATCGAGTTCACCAACGTCGGCAATGCCGCGCTCGATCTCACCGGCTGGAGTTTCAGCGACAGCGCACAAACGCCGGGAGCGGTCGATCTCAGCACGTACGGCACGGTTCAGGCCGGCGAATCGGTGATCCTGACCGAATCGGCCGCGAGCGACTTCAAGACGGCGTGGAATCTCTGCGACGGCATCAAGATCATCGGCGGCAACACGGCTAATCTCGGCCGCGCCGACGAGATCAACCTATACGACGCGACCAGTACGTTGATCGACCGTCTCACCTACAACGATCAGACGCTCGGCGGCCCGCGCACGCAGAACAAGAGCGCGTGGGTTTCGGCGGACGGCCTCGGCGCGAACAACGTGCTCGATTGGACCTTGTCGGCCGTCGGCGATAGCGAAGCGTCGTACACCTCGACCGGCGCCGACATCGGAAGTCCCGGCAAGAGCACGCGTGCGACCGTCGTCTACGATCCCTGCGTCGGCACGCCGGATGCGCCGACGGTTTCGATCGACACGGCGACGACGTCGCTGTTCCTCGATCTCGTGCCGACGAGCCCCGGCACCGCGAGCGGCGTCATCGGCGATCCCACCGATCCCGCCGCGACCGAAGGCATCGGTTTCGACTTCGCACTGCCGGGCGGCGGCGATCCTTCGACGCTGACGATCGCGGCGACGAGCAGCAATCCCGACGTCGTCGACGACAGCGGCTTGAGCTTGAGCGGCAGCGGCGCGACGCGCCAGCTCACGATCGTTCCGCACGGCGTCGGCTACGCGACGATCACGATCAGCGCGACCGACACCGAGAACAACACCGGCACGTATGTCATCGACTACGCGGCGTCGGCGGCGCCTGCGCTTGAAGATGCGACGCGTTTCCACACCGGCGCCAGCGACGCGTCGGCGACCGAAGCGGTCGACGATCAGTACATGTTCGTCGCCGACGACGAGACCAACGTGCTGCGCCTCTATCGCCGCGACCAGTCGGGCCTGCCGGTCAACGGATTCGATTTCAGCAGCGCTCTCAATCTCACCGATCCCGACAATCCCGAGCTCGATCTCGAAGGCTCGACGCGCATCGACGATCGCCTGTTCTGGACCGGATCGTTCAGCAACTCGAAGAACTTCCATGTGCGCCCGAATCGGCATCGCGTGTTCGCGACCGATCTTGCCGGCAGCGGAGCCGATGCGAGCCTGAGCTATGTCGGCCGCTACGATTGGCTGCTCGAAGATCTCGTCGCCTGGGACGAGAACAACGGCCACGGACTCGGCGCGAACTATCTCGGCTTCGCGGCGAGCAGCGCCGAAGGCGTCGATTCGAAAACGCCGGAAGGCTTCAACATCGAAGGCCTTTCGATCGCGCCGGACAACAGCACGGCGTACTTCGCGTTCCGCGCGCCGCTTCTGCCGACCAACGATCGCCATCAAGCGGTGATCGTTCCAGTGCTGAATTTCGCCGATCTCGTCGCCGGAGCCGCGCCGGATTCTCTCCCCCAAGGCTCGGCGACATTCGGCGCGCCGATCTTTCTCGATCTCGGCGGACGCGGCATGCGCAGTCTCGATCGCAACGCGGCCGGTCAGTACCTCATCACCGCGGGTCCAACCGGCGATGCGACCGGCACGCCGCCTTCGGATTTCCGCCTGTACGCATGGACCGGCAATCCGGCCGATGTGCCGTTCGATCTCGGTCTCGACATGACCGCGCTCGACGTCAACGCCGGCAGCTTCGAATCGATCGCGGGACTTCCGGACGATCTGGGTCCCGGCACGGAGCTGCAATTCCTTTTCGATAACGGCGACAGCATCTGGTACGGCGACGGCATCGCAGCGAAGGATCTCCCGGATCCGCGCCTCAAGAAAGCGGCGAGCCTTCGTGTCAGCGTCGACATCGCGTTTCCCGCGGCTGCGCTCGCGACCGACGGCGGCACGCCGCAGAGCGCGACCGTGCACGAAGCCTTCGCGCAGGCGCTCGGCGTGCGCGTGACCGACGCGTACGGTCACGCCGTCCCGAACGTCGTCGTGACGTTCACCGCGCCGACCGACGGCGCCAGCGCGAGCTTGTCGTCATCGACCGCGACGAGCGATGCGAACGGACTCGCCAGCGTCGTCGCGACCGCCAACGCGATCGCCGGCAGCTACACGGTGAGCGCGAGCATCAAGGGTGTCGCGAGCAGCGCGAGTTTCGCGCTGACCAACACGCCCGGCGCGCCGGCGGCGATTGCGTCGACCGGCGGCACGCCGCAGAGCACGGCGGTCGGCCAGCCGTTCGCGCAAGCGCTGGCCGTGCGCGTGACCGACGCCGACGGCAATCCGATCGCCGGCGCGAGCGTGCAATACGCGGTTCCGTCCTCAGGTGCGAGCGCCGTCTTATCCACATCGAGCGCCGTGACGGATTCGAACGGCGACGCCAGCGTCTCCGCGACTGCGAATTCGATCGCCGGCGGCTATGTCGTCGATGCCGCGATCGGCGACGTTTCGGCCAGCTTTGCGCTGACCAATCTGCCCGGGGCTGCGGCGATCACCCTCGCCATCGCAGGAACGCCGCAGTCGGCCGTCGTGAACCAGATGTTCGGGCAATTGCTGAAAGTGCAGGTCAACGATGCAGACGGCAATCCGGTTCCGAACGCTCTGGTCACGTTCGTAGCGCCCTTGAGCGGAGCGAGCGCCGCGATCTCGCCGTCGAGCGTGATGACCGACATGGGTGGACAGGCCGGAGTGAGCGCGACCGCGAATGCGATCGTCGGAAGCTACGAGGTCACGGCGAACGTGGACGGTGCCGCAATACCCGCGGTGTTCGAGCTGACGAATACGATCGACACCTCCGACGTGATTTTCGCCGGCGGTTTCGAATAAGCATTCGGGATGACCGGAAAGAAAAAGGGCGCGCTTCACAGCGCGCCCTTTTCGACGGCGTTTCCTGCTTCGACTAGCCGCGCTTGCGCGCGCGGAATTCGTCGAGACGGCTGTCGACATTGTCGAGCATCGGCTCGATCGCCTCGCGCGCTTTCTCGGCCGCGTTCAAGCTGGTGAAGTTCACCTGCTCGCTGCCGCTGGTCCACAGCACGCTGCCGTCGGCGACCTTATAAGCCTTGATGCCGAGCTGCACGGTGTAGAGCGTCGAGCTCTGGCCGTAGTAGTTGAGCTGTTGCGTGCCGACCGGACGCGCGTTGACGAACACCACCGCATCCGCGCGACCCGACAGCGCGCCGAGATTCGGGCGATCGCCGTGCGTGCGTCCGCCTTCGATCACGCGGAAGCCGCGGCTTTGCAGCAAGCTGACCAGCGCTTCCTCGGCGGGCGAGGAAATCACGTCGTCGCCGGCGGCAACGACCGCGATCGTCGGCACGCGCGGCTTCGGCGGCACGACGGGTTTGTCCGGCACGCTCGCCTTCGCGATGCGCGGCGCAGGCGCGTTTTCCGCAGCCTGCGCGGCGGGGAGCTCGCGCAAGGCTTCGACGCCGGCTTCCGAAGCGCGCGCGGCCGGCGCGTCCGTTCCGTCGGCCGCGACATTCGGCGGCGGAGGAGGCGCAGGCGGCTGCACGGCAGGAGGCTCAGCCGTCGATGCGCTCGCCGGATCGGGCGTCTGCATCGCGACGTTGTTCGGGCCAGGCGCGGGCACCGCAGGCGGAGTCGTATTCGCCGTCGCCGTATTCGGCACGGTCGTCGGCGGATTGGCCGGCGTCGTGGCGTGCGTTCCGAACACGCCCGCGAGTCCCGGAATAGTGTCGCGATACGCATACGCCGCGCCGGCGGCGCCAAGCACGAGAATCGCTGCGATCGCCCAGGGCAGCGCGGAATTCCGCTGCGATGCGCTTTGGCCCGTGCGATCCAGCACGGACTGATGAGCAGCCGCGCCGGCAACCGGCGGCGCCGGCAGGCCCGACGGCGTGATGCGCGTGTTCGCGGCCGGCGCGACGCCGATCGGCGTGCGCGGCGTCGAAGGCAGCGCGGACTGCGCGGAAACCGGCGTCTTCTGGCCGATGATCGTCGCCGCAGCCGTCGACATCTTCGGTTGCAGCGAGATCGGGCCGCCCTTGGCGACCAGCGGATGCGCGGAAAGATCGGTGATGAGCTCGTGGCAATTCTGGTAACGCTCGACGGGGTCCTTCGCGATCATCTTGTCGAGGATGCGCGCGATCTCCGGATCTACGTCGTGATTGATCTCGCGCACGTCCGGAATTTCCGCCTTGACGACTTCGAGCATCAATCCGAGCGGGGATTCGTCGGTGAACGGCATGCGGCCGGTCAGCATCTCGAACATGACGATGCCGAGCGAGAAGATGTCCGAGCGCTGGTCGACCGGCTTGCCCAGGCACACTTCGGGCGACAAGTAGCCCGGCGTGCCGACGAATTCGCCGGTCGTGGTCAGCTTCTTGGAAAGATCGTGGTTCGACAGCGCGATGCCGAAGTCGGCGATCTTGACCGCGCCGCGCGTGTTGATCATCAGGTTACCGGGCTTGATGTCGCGATGGATCACGCCGCGGTCGTGCGCGGTCGAAAGGCCGAGCGCGGTTTGCTGGATGACTTTCGCCGACTGCTCGACCGAAAGCTTGCCTTCGCGCTTCAACATCGAGCCGAGCGATTCGCCCTCGACGAACTCCATGACGAAATACGTCTGGCCTTCGTCGTCGCCGATGAAGTAGATCTGGATGATGTGCGGATCGTTGAGCGCCGCCATGCTGCGCGCTTCGCGCAGGAAACGCTCCTTGACGCCTTCGTCGTGCGCCAATGAATCGGCCAGCACCTTGATGGCGACGTAGCGGTTCAGCGAAGACTCGTGGCCCTTGTAGACCACGCCCATGCCGCCGCGGCCAAGTTCGGCGACGATGTCGTAGTGGCCCAAGCGCGTTCTCATTTGTACTCCCCTTCGGCCGGATGACCCGGCACGTGGGCGCATCCTAGCACCGGCCCCGGGGGGCGGCTCGCGGAAGCGGTTGGCGGCGGAAACCGTGCCTGAATCGCATTGGGAGTGTGATCTGGTAGGCACAAAAGGCGCGATTGAGAGGGACATCGGCGCCGCCTACACTCGAATGCTCTTCGAGACGGTCTTTCCCGATGCCTGATTCCGCGCGGCTGCCCTGGTTGCTGCTGATCGTCCTGTGGCTGGCCGGCACGCTGCGCGCCTTCGCGCTGTGGTCGCACGATCCGCTCTACGCCTACGCGAACAGCTACGACGAGACGCGCTACACGACGTGTTTCCATTTCTATCCAGATCGTGCACCCGATGTCGAACCGCAACAGAACAGTCCCGAAGCGCCGTACTCGCGCTTCCGCTTCGTCGAGACCGACGATCCGATGTGTTACTGGTCGTCCGAGCTCGCGTTCGGCGCGGCGACGACGCTGATCTGGAAAACCGGCGAGGCACTGACGGGAGCGACGACGCATGACGCGCGCTGGATCGGCGCGTTGCGCTGGGCGGCACTGCTCGTGCTTTCGATTCTGATCTCGCGCGCGTGGATGGGCCGCGGCGACGTGCGCGCCGCGATCGCCAACGCGGCGCTCGTGCCGCTGGTCTTCGCCGATCCCGGCAATACGCTGTATCTCGACACGTTCTATGCGGAATGGACCGCGCTGCTTGCCGCGTACGCTTTGATTGCGGCGCTTCTCATTTGGCGCGACGAGGTGCGTTCGCGCGCGCGCTTCGCGTGGCTCGCGCTCGCGGCACTCGCGCTCGCGACCAGCAAGCTGCAGCACATGCTGCTGCCGCTCGTCCTCGCTCTGGTCGTGTTCGCGCTCGACCGGTGGCACTTGCGGCGCACGACCTGGCGCTTCGCCGCGGTTGCGCTCGGCGCGATCGCCGGTCTTTATTTCCAGTTCGTGCAGCTGCAGCGCGAAGGCCTGATGATGGACACGATCCGCAACTACAACAGCGCCGATGTCGTGTTCACCGCGCTCACGCCGTTCGCAGACGATCCGCGCGCGCTGCTCGAGGAGCTCGGCATCGATCCCGGCTGTGCGATCTATTCCGGCAAGCGCGCGTGGCAGTTGCCGGACCTGCCGCAACGCACGTGCCGCGGCCTGGGCAACTTTTCGCGCGGCAAGGAGATCGCCGCGCTACTGCGCCATCCCCGCATACTCGTCGCGCTGATCCCGCAAAGCGTGCTTGCGCTCGATCCCTGGGTCGCGCAGAACATCGGGCACGTCGAAGGCGCAGAGTTCGGGAAGATTCCGCCGAGCGTGCCGAGCATCGGCTACGTTCTTCACGCGTATCCCGGCCTTCAGCTCGCGCTCCTCGCGGCGCCGTGGCTTGCGCTGATCGTCTTTTTGTTCCGGCAAGGCGTGCGCGCCGGCAGTCGCGGGCTCGAAAGCACGGCGCTGCTGGCAGCGACGATGGCGATGACGCTCGCGATCGCCGTGCTCGGCGACGGCCTCGCAGACACCGCCAAGCAAGGCCATCTCGTCATCAACGCGGCGCTCGTTTGGCTCGTCGCCGGGACTATGATGGGCACGCGGACGCACCGAAGCGCCGCTCCGCCGGCACTCTGACCGGCAGCCGGATCGGAGGGATCCTGGAATGACCGCCATACCTACGTTGCTCGATCTGATCGTGCGTCTCGGCGCGGAGCTCGATTTCGACACCGCCCGACACGTCGAATGCGGCGCGCCAGCGCCTGTCGCCGTCGTCTGGTTCGATCGCAGCCTGCCTTTGTGTGCGCTCGGCGAGGAAACCGTTGACCTGCGCACGGCGCCGGTCCTGCCTGTCGTCGCGTTCGACGTCGGTTTCGCGTCCGCGTTCGAAACATCGGGCTGGAAAGACATCGTGCATAGGCTCGAGCGCACCGGCGCGCCGCTGCGCGTCGTCATCATCGGCCGGAACAACAAGCAGACCGCGCTTGCGCCCGCGCTGCAATCGATCGATCAGATCCGCGTGCAGGAAGACGAAGCTGCGCTCCGTGCGCGTCTCGTCGACGAGCTGCAGCCGTCCGCGCAAGGACGCACGATCGTGCTGCTGCAGAACGAGCTCGTGGATTGGGCCAAGCACCTGCGCAGCGCCAAGCCGCGATCGTATTCCGCGGAATCGCTGTTCCACCGCATCGGCGCAATCGACTGACGATGAAAGTGCGCGTGCGCGGCTCAGCCGTGCACGCCGTCGATCTCGATCAGAAGCTCGCGCCGGCAGATGTCGCCGCCGAGGAGCAGAAGTCCGTCGAGCGACGGCGCGCGCTCGCGCACGATCGATTCGGCCAGTGCCGCATCGGTGTGCTGGCGCAGATACACCTTGAGCACGCTGCCCGCTCCGAGCCGCTCGCCCGCGCCGGCGCGGCCGGCCGCGAGCAGCGTGCCGACATTCGCCAACGTCTCGTCGAGCTGTGCGCGGATGTCGCCGCGATGCTGCGACGCCGAGCCGACTACGGCCGCGGTGCCCGAGATCAGGAACTGGCGCGCGGGCGTCGTCATGCCGCGCGCGAACGTCGGCGCTGCCGGGCCGTATTCGCGCGGATAACGCCACGCGCTGACCTGGCGCGGATTCTCGACCGGCGTTCCCGGAATGCGCGCGGTCAGCGCATAGACCTGCAGCACGCGCACGCCGTCGCGGCGACCGATCGCGGTCGCGGCCGGATAGCTCGTGCTCCAGGTTTCCGCCATGCCGCGCGCGCGGCCGACGCAGAAGTGGCGATAACGCTCGTCGTCGCCGTCGCCGAGATTGATCGCGTCGAGATAATTCCAAAGGCGCAGCACGTGCGGCGTCGCGCTGGAATGCACGTGCGCGATCAACTCGCGATACGCGTGCTCGGCCGCGCCGGCGATGCCGCCGTGCGCCGTTTCGTCCGCTTCGATCGCGACGAATCCGTAGTCGCCGTCGGTGCTCCACGCGAGCGAGCCCGAACGCCCCGAGCGAACCGGTCCGTTCGCGCGCCACACTTCGAACGTGTCGGCGCCGATCGCATCGAGGCCGACGCGAAGCACGCGCGCATCGTCGGCGTGCGCCGCGCGCGCGCCGAAACCGATCACGGCGAGCACGTCGGGCTCGGCCAGGATCGAAGCGGCTGAATCGCGGGTATAGCCGATCCGCAATGGCTGGAGGCTCCCCGGAGACTCGGTCATCGCGTTCGGAACGAGAAGATTGGACACAGGTTCTAAAGCCGCCGCGGGCGGGATGCGCGGGCGCGCGGATGATACACTGCGCCGCCGTTTTTCCGCCCCGGGTTGGATTCGTGAGTCAGCCGATGGATACGCCAGCCGCCGCACAGACGCCTGCCGAGCGCGAGCTCGCGGAGCTCATCGTGCAGAACCTGAACATCGACTGGGTCAAACCCGAGGCGATCGATCCCGACGCGATGCTGTTCGGCGGCGATCTCGGCCTGGATTCGATCGACGCGCTGGAGCTCGCGCTCGCCGTATCCAAACGCTACGGCTTTCAGCTCCGTTCGGACAATCCGGACAACAAGCGCATTTTCGGTAGCCTGCGCGCGCTGTCCGAGCACATCCAGCAGAACCGCGTCAGCTGAACGGCGCGTCACGCCGGATCGACCGGCGTGTTGCCTCCGGTGAACGCGTAGCGCGCCTGACGCCGCCGCTCGCGCCGATCGCCGAGAAAGCGCTTCAAGTTGAAGACGCCGCCGATCGCGTAGATCAGCTTGAAGAGCTGCAGCCGGCGCATCACGGGTGCACTGTCGAACACGTCGCCGGCCAGCATCGAGATCACGCCGTCCTCGACGCGCCACGCGTTGCGCGGATTCGCGAACAGCGAGCGCATCACGGGCGAATTGAATCGATAGATGAACCACGAGAACACGCGCACGCCGCGTCGAATGCGCTGGGCGAACGCGGACTGCAATACCGCCTCGCGCTCAGGTTCGCGCAGGATCGCATCGACCAGCGCCGCCGCCTGCTTGCCGCTGTGCATCGCAAGATAAACGCCCGACGAGAACACCGGATCGATGAACGCGTACGCATCTCCGACCATGACCCAACCCGGTCCCGACATGCGCGCACAGGTATACGAATAATTCCCGGTCACGCGCACTTCGGAAATCATTTCGGCCGACGCCATGCGCGCCCATGCATCGGGCATCATCTGGAGCGTCTGCAGCAGAAATTCCTCGTTGCGCCCGCGCCGCTGCTTGAGATATTCCGGCCAGCACACGCAGCCGACGCTCATCACGCCTTCGCGCAGCGGAATGAGCCAGCACCATCCGTGCGCGAAGTTGTAGATGCTGATGTTGCCGGCGTCCTCGCCCGGCCTTCGCTCGACGCCGCGGAAGTGCGCGAAGATCGCCGCGCTTTGATGCTTGTCGTTCTTGCGCTTCAACTTGAGCGCGCTGCCGAGCAAGGTGTCGCGGCCACTCGCATCGACGAAGTAGCGCGCGCGCACGCTGAATGCTTCGCCATCCGCGCCGCGCGCGTGAGCGAGAACGCGGTCGACGCCTTCGATATCGACTTTCTCGACCTTGACGCCCTCGCGCGCATCGACGCCGTTCTCGCGCGCGTGCTCGAACAGCATCTGATCGAATTCCTCGCGCTTGACCTGAAACGCGTGCGGCGGCGAATTGCCGAGCGCGCGGCGGAAATGGAACGTCTGGTATTTGCCTTCGCCGGAAGGAAAGTCGGCGCCGAGCTTGAGCACGCCAAGTGCGCGCACCTTCTCCAATACGCCGAGCTCGTCCATGATCGGAAGATTGCACGGCAGCAGCGATTCGCCGATGTGGAAGCGCGGATGACGATCCTTCTCGAGCTGCATCACGCGATGCCCGCGCCCCTTCAGCATCGCCGCCGCCGTGGAGCCTGCCGGGCCACCGCCGACCACCAGCACATCGCAATCGAATGCGTTGCCCGCTGCCACGATGGATCCCTCGTCCGATCGGTCGGATCGCTATGTTACAGTCGTGGCGCTTCGAACGCCGCTCCGTCGCCTGCGCGTGTCCGCCGTGTCGCTCAGCCATCCCGATTCCGGTCTTTCCACGCCTTCGCTCGCGACGCCGTCGCCGCGGCGCTCGCACGCGGGCATACTCGCGCTGGCGCTCTACGTGCTGATCATGATCGCGGCGTTTGCCAGCGGAAACGCGTGGCTCGACGAGCTTGCCGCGTTCCTCTTGTTGAGCTTGCTGTTGTCGCCTGGACTTCGCCGCTTCAGCGTCGCCGCTTGGATGCTCTGGCTGATCGCCGCGGGCGGTATCGCTTTTCTCGCCTACGCAGGCCGCGGCGATCTCGCGCTCGATTTCATGCCGGTCATGGTCAACGCGGCCTTGTGCACATTGTTCGCGCGCACGCTCGCCGCCGGTCGCCAGCCGCTGATCGCGCGCTTGATCGCGGCGATCGAAGGTCCGGCGCGACTCGCTCTGCCTCGCGTCGCCGACTACGCGCGCCGACTCACCTGGGCGTGGTCGCTGCTGCTCGGCGCGCAAGCGTTGCTGCTGACCGTGTTGATCGTGTGCGCCGTGCCCGATGGGCTGCTCGCGCGTTTTGGCGTCACCCCGCCGATCGAGGTTGTCGGTCGCGTCTGGCGCTGGTATTTGCATCTTGGCAGCTACGCGATCGTGCTCGCGTTCCTCGTGATCGAATACGCGTATCGACGCTGGCACCTTCGGCATATTCCGCATCCGTCGCTGCCGACGTTCATCGCACGACTCGCGCAGCGCTGGCCGATACTCGTGCGCAGCATCGCAGACGACGAAGCAGGCGCGCGGACATGAGCGAAGCACGCGACATCGTCGAACGCGTGCGCATCGACGCCGCGCACCCGAGCCTGCCGGGGCATTTTCCGGGCAATCCCGTCGTTCCCGGCGTCGTGCTGCTCGATCGCATCGCGGCCGCGCTCGAAAAGAACGGCGCCGGCCGGCTCGCGCGCATCGGCGTCGTGAAATTCCTTGCGCCGCTGAAACCTGAAGAAGACGCCGAGCTTCGCATCCTCCGCGACGCAATACGCGTCCGCTTCAGCGTCGAGCGCGATGGCGCTGCGATCCTGCGCGGTGAAGGCGAGATCGCATGAGCACCGAGCACTGGAGCGCAAGGCCGGAAGGCGGCGGACGCTTCGCGATCTGGCTGATCAGGACGATCGGCCTCAAGTGCGGGCGCGGCTGCGCGCGGCTCCTTCTTTATCCGATCACGCTGTATTTCTTCTTACGGCGCAGTTACGAGCGGCGCGTCTCGTACGCGTTCCTCGAGCGCGCATTCGGCCGCAAAGCGAACGCGTGGCAAGTGATGCGCCACATCCACAGCTTTGCGTCGACGATCCTCGATCGCGTGTTCCTGCTCGCCGATCGCTACTCGCGCTTCGACGTGCGCGTGCACGGGCTCGCCGAGCTCCACTCGCGCATGCGTCCCGAGCGCGGCGTTCTTCTACTCGGCGCGCACTTCGGCAGCTTCGAAGTGTTGCGCGTGCTCGCGGTCGAGCGTCCCGATGTCAAAGTCTGCGCCGTGCTCGACACGCAGAAGACGCCGGCGCTGACCGATCTGCTGCATTCGCTCAATCCTGCGATCGCGCGCAACGTCATCGACGCATCGCGGCCCGGAACCGAGATCGTGCTCGCGCTCGGCGAGGCGCTGCAGGAAGGGGCGCTCGCGACCTTGCTCGCCGATCGCGCACGCGAACACGAAGCCACCGCCATCGTCGATTTCATGGGCTCGCCGGCCGCGTTTCCGGTCGCGCCATTCCTGATCGCATCGCTCCTCAAGGTGCCGGTCGTGCTGTGCTTCGGCATCTATCGCGGCGGAAATCGCTACGATCTCTTTTTCGAAGCGTTCGCGGACGAGCTGTCGCTGCCGCGCCGCGCGCGCAAGGCGGAATTGCGCGCGGTCGTGCAGCGCTATGCAGCGCGGCTCGAGCACTATGTGCACGAAGATCCCTACAACTGGTTCAACTGGCATGATTTCTGGAACCTCGAAGGTTTTGACGACGCTGATGCTGGTGCTGGCGAGTTGGCCGGCTCCGTCTCGCGCGGCGTCTGAGGATTCGCGCGTCGACGCGGCCGCGCTCGTCGCCGGCATGAAGCGCGACGTGCCCGCGCGCACGCCCTACACCGAAGTGCGTTTCTCCAGCCTGCTCGAACGCCCGCTGATCCTGCGCGGCACGCTCGAATATAGAGGTCCCGGCAAGCTCGCGAAAACCGTCGACACGCCTTACAAAGAGCACACGACGGTCGAGAACGGCGAGGCCTCCGTGCAGCGAGGCGACAAGCCGGTGCGCAAATTCTCGTTGAGCCAAGCGCCGGAGCTCGAAGGTTTCCTGCGCGGCTTCGCAGCGCTCCTCGGCGGTGATGCCGACGCGCTCAAACGCGATTTCGATTTCGCGGCCACGGGTGCGCAGAGCGGTTGGCGATTGACGCTGACGCCACGCGACAGCCGTCTCTCGCGGCGCACGACCACGATCGAAGTCGAAGGTGCCGGCGCATCGGCGCGCTGCTTCACGACCAAAGAAGCCGACGGCGACGTCAACGTTCTCCTCGTCGAATCGCTCGCCGACGCCAAGCTTCCGAACCGGCCGACGCCGCCCATGATCGACGCGCTCTGCCGCGGCATCGCCGCACGATGACGCCGTTCGATGCGCGCTGATCGCCGCCGCGTCGCGCTTGTCGTCATCTGGCTCGTCGCGCTGATCGCGCTCGGTTTCGTCGCGATCCGCGAGCTTCGCGTCAGCACCGATCTTCGCAGCTTCATGCCGCCGCCCGAGACGGCCGATCAGAAACTCCTGATGGACCAGATCGGCGAAGGGCCGGGCACGCGATTGCTGCTGCTTTCGATCGAAGGCAAGCAACCGGACGAAATCGCGGCGCTCAGTCGCGGGCTCGCGGACGCGATGCGCAGCGATCCGCATTTCGAGCAGATCATCAACGGCGCGTTCGATCCGTCGGCGCTCGACGAGAAATTGCTGCCGTATCGGTATCTGTTGTCGCCGACGCTCGATCGGCACGCGCTCGACGCGACGTACCTGCGCGATCAACTCGAACAACGCGTCGAGGATCTCGCGTCGCCGGCGGCGGCGTTGCTGAAGCCGTTGCTGCCGCGCGATCCGACTTTGGAGACGCTTGCGCTCGCGGAGCGCTGGTCACCACCGAAATCACCGGCGATGCGCGACGGCGTCTGGTTTTCGTCGGAAGGCGCCGCACTTCTTCTCGCCGAAACGCGCGGCGCGGGCTTCGATCCGGCCGCGCAAGGCGAAGCGATCGATGCGCTGCAATCTGCGTTCGCGCGATTGCCCGGCGCCGCGTCGGCGCATCTCACGATCAGCGGTCCGGGTTATTTCAGCGTGCTGATCAATGCGAAGACGCGCGCGGACGCCGATCGCATCGGTGCGATCAGCACGGTCGGATTCATTTTGCTGTTGCTGTTCGCGTATCGCAGTCTGTCGGTGCTGCTACTCGCCGCGCTGCCGATCGCGAGCGGCGGGCTCGCCGGCATCGCGGCGCTCGCGTTCGGTTTCGGTTCCGCGCATGGCATCACGCTTGCGTTCGGCTTCACCTTGCTCGGCGTCGCGCAGGAATATCCGATCCGCGTGCTGAGTCATCGTCGCGCCGGAGAAGACGCGATCGCGAGCGTTCGCGCGCTGTGGCCGTTGCTGGCGACGGCAATCGCATCGGCGGCGATCGCGTATCTGGCGTTCTTCGCGTCGGGCGTTGCGGGCTTGAAGCAGCTCGCAGTGTTCACGATCACCGGTCTCGTCGTCGCCGGTCTCGCGACGCGTTATCTGCTGCCGCGCGTTTTGCCCGAACGTTTTCGCGACGCGGCCGACACGCGCGGAATCGCGCGCGCACTCGCCGTCGTCGATGCCGTGCCGCGTCCCGGCTGGCTGCCGTGGCTACTGACCGCAGTCGCTCTCGTCGTGCTTTGGCGCGCGCCGGGGCCGATGTGGGAAAACGATCTCGCCGCACTGACGCCGGTGCCCGAAGATCTGCTGCTGCGCGATGCGAAGCTGCGCGGCGAGCTCGGCGCACCGGACGTGCGTTATCTGCTGGTGTTGCAGGCTGCGGATGCCGATGGCGTGCTTGCGTTGTCCGAATCGCTGGAACCCAAGCTCGATGCGCTGGTGAAAAGCGGCGCGCTCGACGCCGTAGAACTGCCGAGCCGCTATCTCCCCAGCCTTGCAACACAACGCGCGCGTCAAGCCAAGCTGCCGGATCGCGAGAGACTTTCCGCCGCGCTCGCCGAAGCGGAAAACGATCTGCCGTTCCGCAGCGATCTTTTCGCGCCGTTCCTCGACGACATCGAAACCGCGCGCCGCCTCCCGCCACTCACCGCGGACGACTTCACGCGCTCGCCGCTCGGCACGCGCCTCGCGTCGATGCTGGTTCATCGCAGCGAAGGGGCATTGGGCCTCGCGACGTTGTCCGGCGTGCACAATGCCGCCGCGCTCGAAGCATTCACAGCATCGACACAAGGCGGCGCCCGCCTCCTCGATCTCAAGGGCGCGTCGGAATCGCTCGTCGTCGCCTATCGAGAACGCATCCTGCGCGCGCTCGGCATCGCGCTGATCCTGCTCGCGCTGACCGTCGTTGTCGCGCTGCGCAGCGTGCGCCGCGCATGGCACGTGATCGCGCCGATGTCGCTCGCAACCTTGCTCGTCCTGGTCGTCGAACGCGCGAGCGGCATCTCGCTGTCGCTGTTTCACCTCGTCGCGCTGACGCTCGCCGCCGGGCTCGGCCTTCACTACGCGCTCTTCTTCGAGCGACCAATCGCCGATGTCGCCG